>Ga0256847_1000417_pt1 | contig 27505 bp, 29 predicted proteins | sample TeddybearmetaG_FD_189099 | JGI IMG/M metagenome (GOLD analysis project Ga0256847, IMG submission 189099) | Hydrothermal vent microbial communities from East Pacific Rise, Pacific Ocean - Teddybear | ecosystem: Environmental > Aquatic > Marine > Hydrothermal vents | place: Pacific Ocean: East... | reverse complement strand
ATTGATTTTTTTGAACAATCTTTCCAATTTTTTCCAATTTTTCCAATCTTAAATAATTCGTCTCAAATTTGTACATTGTTTTTGTCCATTCTAATCAACAATTTTGAAAAGTCTCAAAGTAGAATTAGGAATGATTCAATAATAAAGTAACATTTTCTACTTGTTATTTTATCTTTCTACAGCGTTAAAAAGCCTCGCCAATGCCCTGCATTGTCTACGCCTGCCGGCAGGCAGGCAGGTTTTTTGCCTTGTTGAAAAATAAAATACCTGCGTATAAAAACGTACTTTATTAATGTATCATTCCTTATGCTTAAACTCACTCTAGTTTAATTTATATATAAGAGTCTAATACAATCAAGTTTAAAGCAAAAATTCTAAATGTTTCGAATAACAAATAGGACATTGTTTATTATGCAGTTTGCCTTATTCTTTTTAATTTGACATTAACTTTCATGATTTATATTGTAGCGATCGATTTGTGATTTAGAAAGGTAGATTTTAAGTTACATTACTTACGTATATAAAGATACAAAATCTCGGAAATAGAAATCTTTAGCCTCTCTTTATAAAACTTACCCCAAATTAATAATCTTCAAATTAAAAATTACAAACTTTTATCATAGAGTTTGCTCTATCGACTTTGCATCCGTTTCGATCATGATACTTATGATTTCTAATTCATCCGCTTCTTTAGTATTTGTTTCTGCATAAATTCATATTCTTGATCTAAGTATTGACTATGTCCTTTTCTATCTTTATTAGTTTTAACTTTTGTTATAGCGTTTACATTGACAAATCCATACTCGTTATGTTATCCAACTGTTTCATTTTTCATTATTAAAAACAATATTAATATTTAAACTTTGGTAATAGATTTCATGTTCATTAAAATTCATACATCATTTATCCATCATCACATTCAACCTAGTATTGAAATGGATAGTGTACCCTCTTTTAGCTCTATCATCAAGAAAAGATAGATTAATTAGTTTTTGCACTTGACCTTTATGGTTCAAAAAGGATGCAAATATCTTGTCTCTTCTACTTTCTTTGATTCCTATTTTGAGGCCAAAGTCTAATAAATTTTTTTGGTTTGGATTTCTGGCCGACCCATCTGTGAATAATCCATTTTTAAGTGCAAAAGCAGTATCTGCTACATGAATTCTTGTATTCAATAAGTCGTAAGCAGGGCTCATTATGTAGTCCCCAGAAATAGTTTCAAGTAGAGAAAAGTTTTTCAGGTGAGCATCTCCGTTAGAAAAAAGAAAATTGAATAGTATTAACTTGTAAAATTTCTCAATTTCAATTTGGTATGCGCCGACATATTTTTTAATTATTGACGCTACACCCTCGTAGCTAAAATCCTCATATTTATAATCATTTCCATGAGAATCTTTGGTTCTTTCTGCTAGACTAGCAAAGTCTTCTTTGCCCCACTTTGTACCATCAGTTTTTACATCAAACCGTTTGGTAATATATGCTTGCTCTCCACTTTGAAAAAATATTAGAGCATTTGGTGCTGTTTCGATTCCATATACTTGATATGCGATTTGCATAGTTAAATGTTCATTTGCAGGAATTTGATTTACAAATTTCAAATCCCGAGGAATGGGTTTGAGGATATAATTGCCAAGCTCTCCTTCACTTGTCAATCTCAATTTATTTTTTTCTAAGATGAGGGATAATTTTTCTTGAACTCCAGAAATTGAAATTCGCTTTCTATTCTCAATAAATTTTTGGTTGTCTTCCTCTGATTGACTTGAGCTCTTATATGGAAGAATATGGCTAACTTTTCTGTTAGCGAATACTTTTCTTAAACAACTTGGACTATAGGAGGTAAAGCCTTTTTTTAAAGTGCCTGGGCATATATTTATTTCAATACTCATACCTATTCTTTTACCTCTTTTACTGTTATTGCACCTATGGAATCGATTGATGAAGTAGCAAGTAAAAGTCCAAAATGATCATTTTCACTTATTTGAAAATGTCTTGATTGAATTTTTCTGTTTACCCCTTCTGCCAACATATTGAAGAAAAAAGGGAATAAGTTATCTGACTTATAATGCTTTTTAGTTTTTGGCATTGTCAAACTCACAGCAGGCAGATTGTCATTTACAAAATAGTCATTCTCGTATTCGAAGCTGTAGTCTTTTTCATCAGACTCTACTAATGTTCCTATCAATATTGTATTTCTATATACTTTTGCCTGTCTCATTTAATCTTAGTTACTATAGAGAGTTCCATACCCAACACATCAAGAATATTTACTATAGTTTTTAAAGTCGGATTCGTATGACCAGATTCCAAACCTTTAATTGTTCTAAGACCTATATTTGTAAATTCAGATAGTTCTCTTTGATTAATTTTTAAGATTTTCCTTCTTTCTTTGATTACTTTTATTAATTGCTCTAAGTGCATTTTATCGCTCTTTTTGTGTGAAAGTAAGAGTATTGAGTGATAATAACAACAAATGGTGTATTATATTGCACTATTAATATAATGTGTTTTAATGCACAAACACCTGTTTATTAGCAATATGAATGATTTATATGCGATCATTTCATGCAGTTTGCCTTATTCTTTTTAACTTATATGGCCTGCTAAAAGCTGAAGGTTGCATTTTAAATCGATCAGCCAATTTGGTGATCATTGTTTTACTGATATTTCTTCTGTAGTTCATTATATCTGTTACCAATTGACGAGATATTCCTAACTCTCTTGACAATTGGGATTTTGAAATTTGATTCTCCTTCAACAAATATGAAATAATTTCAACAGGATCCATTTGGTTCGAAAAATCAATAGTTCTATTCTCATATTCATCAATGAGAATCTCAATAAGTTCAATTTCATCTATATTAGAATTGTAACCCTTCATAGTTAACCTCTCATGAAGTTCACAATATTGATTGTATTGCAGATCAGATTTAATCTTTATATATTTCATAATTCATTATGTTTTAAACATGTCTATCGTACAAACATCAATTGCATCATACTCTTTATGAGTCCCCACAAATTTGATATACAATATTGTTTGATTAGGGGCAAAATAATAACCTGTTATCAGTCTGTATTTATTAGATCCAATATTAAAGACAAATCTTGATGTTGACTGTTTTTTGCAAGTAACCAAATCAGAATTGCTAAAAAGTTCGATCAATTCTTGAGGTCTCGTCCAGTTCGATTGACTAACAACGCTATAGAACCTTTTAAATGCCTTCAACATATGTCTGTTACTTTGGCAATGATCAATAACGTTCTTCCATTTAATTAGTCTGAGTCCCACAAAACAAAGATACAATAAATTTCTTTGTACGCAATATGTATACAAATTCTTGACTCTATTTATTTTAGCAATTTTTGTTATTTCTCCATTCTCACACAATTCGTTCTTCCAACATATCTTTCCAAATTATAAATCCTTTTCTTTCGTCAGAATAATCGTGAATTAGTCGTCTGAAATTCTCAGGTTGAGTTGCAAGAAAGCTATGACGTCCATTATTGCGAATATAATTTAGATCAATTTCAATAGTCTGTAGTTTATCAGTAAAAACCTCTTTATCAATATGCCAAATATATGTTGCCTCTTCTGTATCCAATGTTTCAAGAACTATATGATATTGCTCCTTTCCATTAAGTAGAAATACAAAAGAAAATGGATTCAAGACGAAGCGAAGTTTTAGAATGGAGCTATCATGTTTTGTTGCTAAATATCTCAATTGTCGAAAATGTTTAACATTCCCATCTTGCAAAAGAGAAGTTAGTAATTCCTCTTCTGAATTGAATAGTGGCTTACCATTTTCTTTTTGTAGATGATCTAAATCAAGTAAGTTGTTGTCTGTTTCACTAAAATGTTTTTTGCCCGGAAAACTTTTTTTGGCAAATCTGAATTTGACAGATTCAATGATTTCTTCATTAATCATTTCCAGGTCCATTGAACTAGCTATTTGGGATATAACCTCTCCGTCTTTAATTTCAACGAATATGTCTACTTTAACATTTTTTGATTTCAAAAACTTAGCAAAATAGGGTTTCAGTACATCAAACTCAGGTCGTATTTGATCATTTTCTATTTCGAATTCAAGTTCAAATTCAAATTCGTTTATTTCCTCTGAAGCTTCGTATTTAAAACCAATGGCTCCATATCTGAAGTCAAGACTTTCAATCGCAATTTTAATTTTCTTCTCAATCGTAACAACATTCTTTGATGATTCTTCCACAACCTCGGCATCATCAAATAGTGTAGCTTGCCTGTCTAGGTGACGGTAATAAGTATTTCTTTTCAGAAAAAGCTTATTTAAATAATCAATTTTCCTATCTCGATAATCATAGATAAAAGGAGTTATTTCCGATCGTTGAACGCGACCAATATATTGTATGAGTTTTCCTTTAAAGGAGAATGGGTAGACTAAAAAGAGGCATGAAGCATTTGGAAGGTCGGTTCCCTCCCCAAAGAATTGGCCTGTAGTTATCAATGCTTGATAATTCCCTTCGTTTAGAATCTTCCATTTAGCTTTTCGATGTTTTTCAGAATCCTCTCCACTTAATGTGACAGTTTCGAAGGTTTGTTTTAGGAATTGATAAAGTGTATCAATATGCTCTTTTCGTTCAGTTATGAGGACAACCTTTTTTCCTTTGATTAATTCCTTATTTACGTCATTGATAATAAGTTTGTTTCTTTCGGAGTCGTGGATAAGTACCTTTGATAAAGTCTCAAATGTATCGGTTTTAGAGTTAAATGGAATGTCTAATGTTGTTTGTCTAATAATGATACGAGCTCTTTTATAGTTTTCAATTTCTTCGGGTTTAATGTCAGCTATAATTTCACCTAAATGAATAAAGATTTGCTTTCCGCCACTTCTCTTGCGAAAAGGTGTTGCCGTTAAACCATATTGGTAATAAGGAGAAAGTGCTGATATGATTTTTCTAAATGTTTCTGCTGGAATATGATGACATTCGTCAATAATTATTGTTCCAAATAGCTTGTTAAGGTTTTGTATTTCTTGCTTTTTAAGTTGTTTTCCTAAACTCTGAATCATTGCCACAGTAATAGCTTTACCAACTTTTGCTCTTCCTTGACCAATTTTCCCAATTTCATTTTTAGGTATTCCAAGAAATGCTTGAATTCGTTCTACCCATTGATCTAATAGTTGTTTGCGATGTATAATAATCAAAGCAGGTTGTTTCTTTTCTGCAATGATTTTCATGCCTATTATTGTTTTTCCCGAACCTGGAGGTGCTGCAATTACTCCAAAGTCTTTTTTGGAAGCAGCGTCTATTGCTATATTTTGATGTGATCTAAGAGTTAGTTGTGTATAAAATATTGTTTCTGGCAGTTTCTTCCTTGTATCATGAAATTCAAAATCAATCTTTTCCTGTCTACAATACCTAATTAATTTTCCTATAAAACCTCTGGGGATGATAACTTCATTTTCAGTTTCTTCAATATAATTGAAATATCGTTCTGTACGCCATGTATTTTTACCTGTCTTCTTTTTAATAAAGTATTCTGGATTTGCGAAATTTAATTCTTCTTTGAGGAACTTGACAAGTTGAGATGTTACTCCTGACCGATTCAAATGGACAGCATTGTTAAGAGTTATTTGTAGTTTATTTGATTTAGATCTTGTTACTGTCGAAGTAGATGAATCATCTTTTGATAAAGATTCAAATATACTATCCAGATGAGCAGTTTTAACTTTCTGTATTGAGGTCAAAAAATCCCATTGATTTTCATACGCCTTTAGATTCTCATCAACAAAACAACTGTTTCCTTCTTCCAAAGAAGGTTTGTATAATGGCAAAGCAATCAAATTTCCTAAACCTTTACCAGATAGAAAGTTTTGATTAGGAAACAAACGGTCAAAACTTGAACCTTTGTCAAAGACGGAAAAGATACCAACCTCTTCAAGTATCGAGATTAAAATTTTCCTACTCCTCATTGCGGGATAAGGTTGATCAAAAAATATCCATACATGACCACCATTACCTGATTTTGATCTTTCAAGATATACAGGTATGCCTTTTTTAAAACATGCCTCAATTAATATTCGACATTCTTTCTCCCAATTTTGTTTGTCGAAGTCTGCTACAATAAACCAGGAAGTATTGTCTTTGAGTAGAGGATAAATACCAATTAGTTGCTCACCAATAAGGTGTTTTCTAATTTGTTGATCTGTTAGCGGAAGATAAGTCTTGTCATTATAGTTTTTGAAAGTACCACCTTTCATTCTATGAAGACGATACCGGTATGGATCATAATGATAAGCAGGCATATATCCACTTTTATTCCCTTTTTTCCAATGTCTTGCAAATACATCTTCTCTACCTTTGAATAGAGTTCTGACTAGGTTGATTTCTCTATTCATTAGTTACAGATTTAATTTCTGTTATGTTTATGTAAAAGCGAATTCTTTAATCCAAATTAACTTTTATTCTTGCTCAACACAAATTCAATAGCATTTATATAGTATATGCATAAAGAATATTTCATCAATACTCCTGCACCAAAACATCAGTAGGAATATAAAGTGCAACTCTCAATTTTCTAATCATATCCAATGTAAGTTTTCGCTTTCTATTCAAAATTTCACTTACCCTACTTTTAAATCCGACTACTTCTGCCAAGTCCTTTTGTTTCATTCCCATCTGTTCCATCCGAAATTTTATTGCCTCTATAGGATCTGGCATGTCAATTGGAAAGTTTTCATTTTCATATTGGTCAATCAAGATTGATAGTATTTCAAGTTCATCGCCTTTATCAGTTTCTTTTTTGGCATCGAAAATTAATTCAAGCTGGTCAAGTGCATTTTGATAATCATTTTCGTTTTTAATAGGTGTTATATTCATAATCAGATTTTATTTGCCATCTATTATTAAATATTCAGCATGAATTCAATTATTATTTCTAAGATTTTAACACATCATTCAAATCCTGCCTCCCTATAATCGCTATAATTTCTACAATATTCTCATTCACCTTATAATAAATACTATCAGAACCACATACACAGCGTCTATATCCTGCTTTAATATAATCAACAGATTCAAATGAAAATGGCCGCTGAGCAATTAACTCGAAATAATCAAAGAACGCATCAAAATACTTGTCAGCTTGGGCTTCTCCATAATGATGAATTCTAATTAGATCATCTTTAGCTTCATTACTTAATTTGTAATTAACCATTAAGTAGAGACTTTGATTTTGCTAATATTTGTTCTTTACTATCAATGGTAAATCCGCTATTTTCTGCTCTTTCCAATTTAGTTGCGATCCAGTCAATTTGCAATTGTTGTTTTCTAGCTTGCCTAATTAAATCATTTACAAGCTCACTCTTGCTAGAATACTCTTTAGTGTTGACTTGTGCCTTTAGCCATTCATCATTTGGTTGAGTAAATGAGATACTTTGTCTTGCCATAATGTTTTATTTGGTGTAAATATGCACCAAATGTGTGTATTTTGCAAATGTTGCATGATTCTAAACTGATAATTTTCGATTGCAATTCAATGGAAAAATCTTTTATACTACTTTCACCTCAAACATTACTACCATTTGAATACTATAGCCTACAATCCCATCTTCTGGATATTCATCTCCTATGCCGTTGGCCAAATAATTTCAGAAATCCTCATAAAAAAAGTTAAAGTCAAGTGGTTTGAAGACCATAATTATATTAGCGATGAATGGACTAAGTGGATTGGAGCATTAGCATTTGGTTGGTTAATTAGACATTCATTTATGGGATGGTTCAATAAAAAATTGAGGCTGAAACCTTCTTCGGATATTGATACATTGAAAACACTTAAAAGAGAAATGGGGTATGCGGAGTCGGGGCATTTAGTAGCTTTTTATTTTCTGCTTATTGTGAATATTGTATTTATCTATTTTGGACTTGAGTGGTGGTATGTGAGTACTTTTTTCTTTGTGAATGTGGTGTTTAATATGTATTTGGTTTTTTTGCAGCAGTATAATAAGAGGAGGATTGATAAGGTAATTCAGAGTAATTGAGGGAAAGGAGTTAGATGTTGACTTTTAACCGCAAAGTAGCGCGAAGGAGGTACAAGGAGCACAAAGTTAGGCTTTGACAAAGGTTCCATTTCAGAATGTCGTTTAGCATTGTCATCCCGACTGAAATGGGGTCCGTATTGTCATTCTGATCGAAGTTGAAGAACGAGAATGCCGTAATATTCTTTAATTTCGACCGAAGTGGAGAAATCTCCCTCATCAAATGTTGAGAATTTAATTCAATAAACGACATCGTGAAATGTACCTGATGATAATTGTAAGTTAGTGACATCAAAAATATATGACTTAATATAGAAAGAAAAAGAAGACCAAATTTTAAATTAATGCCTGCAGTATTTGCGTGATAGCCGTTTTATATTCTTGACTTTCCGATATCTGTTCTAAAAGGCCTTGGTATTCTTCATTTTTTAAATACACTTGATTTTTCAAATCATCAAATAAAAACCCATCTATGACAGCTTTTCTCAGATTATCTAATTTGGAATGATTGAGATTAAGAATCTTGATTGTCGCTTCAGCAATGGCGCTAATTCCATTTATACTACCTATTTCGCTAAATTTGAAATGACTTTCACAATCAACTTGTAATGGTGTTATTGGTAGCGGATAATTTTCTTTGGAAGGGTCGCATATTAATACTCGAGGAACTCTGCTGCCATTTTCTGTAAAGTATCCTGAACAAGATAATACCATATTACCATAGTCAAAAATTCTATCCGTCTCAGAATCGCCAAGTCTTGGCAGTACATGATCTATCCGGAGCTTGGTTGAGTTAGTGGGAATTGAGCATTCACAATACGCACAAGTATAAAATTGTTCTTCAATTAGGGCTTGTCGCAGTTCTTCTTTTGAATAATCAGGAACTCTTTCCTCAGGATTATTAGATCTCTTTCCATTAAGTTGATTCCAATTTGAAGGATTGTGGTAATCTTTCCAAATTTCAAATTCATTTGGTGATTCATTTTTTTCTATATACTTCATACAGAAATAGAATGTTTTCTTTTTACCATTGTTTTAATTCTAACAAGAATTGGATCATCCCAAGCTACTATTTGACTTAGTTTATTTATTTTAGTTTTTAATTCTTTTTCATTGGGTAGATCATCGTTTGAAATTTCAAAGATTTCTTCGACAAGTTGACCGACTTCAGATGGTCTTTCATCTACTCCAAAAATTTCTTCAAGAATACCATTACTATCTCTTCCCTTTGGATCTGTTAAAAGTCCAACTTCTTTGCCATCATCAAAAAATATTACATCTTCCTTTTTAGTAGAGGAGAGAATCTGAGGAGAGTGTGATGTAGTTATAAATTGCACATTTGGGAAGACGGTACTTAGTGTCTTTATGATTCTTCGTTGCCAGTTAGGATGAAGATGTAAATCTAATTCATCAATCAAAACAATACCATCCTTATTTAACGAGTCACTGCTGAATTTATTGTGAATACCTAGGCATCTTGCTATATCGCATATCAAAAGAATAATGGATTTTTCACCAGAAGACAATTGACTCATTCTAATTAATTTTCCCCTTACTTTAATAAATAACTCAGCTGAATAATTGCTATCAGAAATATTTCCGCTACTATCGCTTCTCCTCTTGACTTGAATATCTGAATATTCCTCATTGTTTCCAAGTAAAATGGGAAATGCCTTACTTATTGCTTTTCGTATAATTTCAAGACTTGGGTTTCTAAAAGTTAAATCTTGCTTTGCTAGTTTCTTCTCATTTTCATAATTTTCTTCATTTATCCACCAAGAACTTAATTCAGAAAACAAAGGTAATTCCCCCTCAAGAGAGTTGTAATATGGTTTAACTTTTCTATTTTTTATGCCCTTTCTAATCTTAATTTTGACATTTTCAGTTTTAGACAATGATCTTTCAATACGATAGTAACGTAAAATTGGAAACCCTACAAGGTCTGTAACTTCTAGGCCATTCTTTTCTAATGTTGAGCCTAAAAAAGGAATATTATGTATTTGAATAGGATCTACAAATGCCTGATGTTCCGATATTGTAGAGAATTCTTTACTATCATTACTAAATTCACACTTTATTTTAACATAGTTACTACCTATAGTTATATCTTTTGATCCAAAAGAGCTGGAAACATAATCTTGTTCCTCAAATAGCAAAATATCATGTATAATAGTATACAAGCCATGAGCAATTGAATCTAAGAATGTAGTTTTGCCACTTCCATTTTTTCCGATTATTGTTACGAAATTTGAGCTCGGAAATTCTACTTCTAAGTTTTTGAAAATTCTAAAATTTTCTAATTTTATTTTCTTTATCCTCATTTACAATCTAATTAGATGCAAGATAGTACATTTCTCGATTTGTGAAATTCGATTCTATTTTCAATTATAAAAATGGTTTTAATATGATTCGGCAATTTCTAAGAATCTTGACTTTTCTTTTTCTTTCCAAGCATCGTCATGACCGTAAAAGTTTGCAATCAAATCAATCGCTTTAGCTAGGATACTAAGTGTCGCTTCTTTATGCAATAATATACAGCGAGTCCTCCTGCAAAGAAGATCCTCGGCATGCTCCACCATTTCATTTTCTATACAATGTTTTAAGTCTGACCAGGTATAGGGTAGCGCTTCATGAATTTGGTCTCCTTCTGACTTTGGATTGCCATTATAAATATCTAGTTCTTCAGAATGTGAATCATTATCAGGTAAGATATTGGCTTTGATTATCGCATCTACGGCATCTTCTCCCATTTTTCTGAAAGTAGTCCATTTGCCTCCGAGCACACTAAAGAGATCCGCTTTTGATTTTACGACCTTATGACTTCTGGATATTTCTTTGGATTTTTTGCCTTCTCTTTTCGGAGCTGCAAGAGGTCGAAGTCCAGCATAGGTGGATAGGATATCTTTTTTTGTAGGAGCTTTTTCGAGATATTTTGATGCATTTTTTAGGATGAAGTCTATCTCTTTTTGGGTGGCTTTGGGTTCCATAGTAAGGGTCTTAGATACAATATCGGTTGTACCCATGATCACTACATTTTTCCATGGAACTAAGAACAAAACTCTGCCATCACTCGTCTTCGGAATCATAATCGCTTCATCAGATTGTAGAAATGAACGATCGATTACTACATGAGAACCTCTAGCAGGCACTATTTTGATATCGGTGTTTTTGGATTCTATAGCCATGGTTTGTTCTGCAAATACGCCTGTGGCATTGACTACACTTTTAGCGTTGATGTTAAAAGTGTCCCCAGTTTTTTGATCTTTGGCGATAACTCCAGATATCTTATCTCTAGCACCGTAGATAAAATTCTCAACTGAGCAATAGTTGATGACCATACTGTCTCCGTGATTCAATGTAGAAACCAAATCAATGCACAGCCTCGTATCATCGAATTGACCATCTGTGTAGACGATTCCTCCTTTAAGTCCTTTTCTTTTTAGATTTGGCAATAGTTCAAGTGTTTCCTCTTTCGAGATTTTGCTAGTTTTTCCCAGGCTTCGCATAGCAGATAATATATCGTATGTCTTCAACCCTGCCCAATAATACCAGCCTTCCCAATGGCTATAATGAGGAATTACAAATTTTTGTATCCGAGACAAATGAGGTGCTTTAGTCAATACAAATTCACGTTCTCTCAATGCCTCGATAACCAATCCTACATCACCATTTTGCAAATACCGAACACCACCATGCAATAATTTTGTAGCCTTACTTGATGTTCCTTTACCAAAATCAACTTTTTCTAAGACTGCAACTTTAAATCCTCTGGACATGCCATCTAATGCAACTCCAAGACCTGTCGCTCCGCCACCGATGACTAGGATGTCTATATCATTGGCTGATTTTATATCATCGAGAATTTGAGTTCTGTTCATTAAGTATTTTTATGGAATTGGTTTTTTTAATTCTAAATGCAAATATAGCAGGTCAAACCTATGGTTGCTACGTTATTTTTATAATTCTTTAACCGCTAAGACGCAAAGTTCGCAAAGTATAAGCAAAGTTGAATGTGTTTTATATTATGAAAGTCTGATTGATTATTTATGATAAAGTAAAGAATCCTTGACTCTGAGAATTCAACCTGTATATTTGCACTTAATTTTATAAATTTTGTCATTTCGAATACCACTAACCAACTGAAAATGCCCATAAAGTTTAAGCCCTATTTACAACAAGAATCTACTTACAAAGGTGGAAAATCGCTTTCTGAAGTTGAAGGAACCAACAAAAAGATATACAAATTATCATCTAATGAAAATCAATTAGGTTCTTCACCTAAGGCATTGGAGGCTATCAAAAATAATATTGATTCATTGTGGAAATATCCAGACAATTCGGATAATCGACTTAGAGATGCACTAGAGAAATATTATAATGGACTATTAAAGGCAAATCAGTTTTTAACTACAAATAGCGGAGTCGCTAATATTGAACTCATCATCAGAGGGTTTATGGAAGAAGGAGACGAATGTATATTTTCGAATCCTGCTTTTGGTCCTTATCATGAATTTCCAGTTAAGGTAGGAGCGAAGTCAATTGATGTTCCGTTGGTAGGTGATGATTTTCTACTTGACGTGGGAGGGATATTAGATGTTATCAATGATAACACAAGATTGATATTTATCACTAGCCCTAATAATCCAACTGGTACACATATTCCGAAGAGGCAAATTGATGAATTGATAGAAGGAATGCCTGATCATGTAATCCTGGTTTTCGATGAGGTATATTTTCAATTTGCAGATGCATCGGATTTTGTCCGGGCTTTACCATATGTATTAGAGGGGAAAAATGTAATTGGTATCAATAGTCTTTCGAAAGCTTATGGATTGGCTGGATTGAGGATTGGATATTCTTATTCTACTCCAGAAATTTCGACTTATCTTCGACAACTTAGGATTCCATTTATGATCAATTCTTTGACTTTAGAAGGATCAATGGCGGCATTGGAGGATGATGATTTCATAAAGGAGACTGTAGATTTTGTACATCGAGAGAAACAGTTTTTGTATGATCAATTTGATGCGTTAGGCATTAAATACTGGAAGACACAAGCCAACTTTATACTTACTCAACCAGACTTGGATCCTGTAAAATTTGCAGATGAGATGGAAAAAGAGGGAGTTATGGTGAGACCTGTAGCAGGCTTTGGAGCTCCAAAATGTGTACGAATTACCATCGGCACAAGAGAAGGAAACGAAGCATTGATCGAAGGTTGGAAAAAACTGCTTTGATCTCTCAGAATATTATTAATATCAAACCATTAATTATTTTTTAAACCATTAAAATGAAAAGACCTTTAGTATTCCCATTAGATAGAAATGCAACCAAAGAAGCTGCAGAAATGGCTGACTTTTATGATGAGACACTTGGTTTTACTCCCAATAGTTTGTTTACCATGATGCACCGTCCAAGGATTGCTAATGCATTTATGGAAATGAATAAAGCGGTAATGGAAAATAAGGGTCGAGTAACCAGTTCTTTGAAGAGAGAATTGGCTTATATATCTAGCATGACTACGGGTTGTAGATACTGTGAAGCTCATGCCATTAGAGCTGCAGAACGGTATGGATCTGAACAGGACAGATTGAACAATATATGGGAGTACAAGACTTATTCAGCATTCACAGATGGCGAAAGAGCTGTTTTTGACCTCGCCATTGCTGCATCTTCTGTGCCTAATGCAGTGACAGATGAGATCTCTGAAAATATGAGAAAACATTGGGATGATGGGGAAATCGTAGAAATATTAGGAGTGATAGCACTATTCGGTTACTTGAATCGATGGAATGATAGCATGGGGACAAAATTGGAAGAACCCGCTGCTGCTGATGGTGTTAAGTATTTGGAGAAGGAAGGATGGTCCAGAGGGAAGCATCAGTATTAGAGATTGGAGAGATTGGAGAGATTGAAGAGATTGAAGAGATTGAAGAGATTGAAGAGATTGAAGAGATTGGAGAGATTGAAGAGATTGGAGAGATTGGAGAGATTGGAGAGATTGGAGAGATTGAAGAGATTTGAGAGATTTGAAAGATTGTCATTTAAATAATTTTTCAAATTTTTCAAATCTTTAAAGCGATTAAGCAAAAACAACGAATCCAGATCATACCAATACAGCAATGAGATTGGTCCATTATTAAAATATAACCACAAAATAATATCCATGTTATCAAGAGAGCAAAAACGCGAATACAGATCAGATTTATTTCGTCATTTAGATGGATTGGTTACTGCGCCTACGGCTTATGTGCTTTATGAAAAAGGGGTGTTGGATGAGATATTGAATCGGCAAAAAGTTGAGCTTTCTGAATTGACGCAAAAGTTTAAAGCCAATGAAGGATATCTGAATGTTGCACTTAGAGTTTTGTGCTCTCAGGGATGGTTGACCTATGAATTGGATCATTCAAGTAATCAAGTTACTTACGCTTCTAATGAAAATAGTAAAATAGCTTTTGAACTTTGTGATTTGTACAAAGATGTTGTTCTATTATTAAGAAAATCTGGAAACTATCATCCAAGGATTTTTAACAAGGATATTTTCCATGATCTGGAAGCTATCTTTCATAAGTTTCAAAATAATTGCGGAATTGAATTCTCAGAAGACACTCAAGTATTGTCAATACAAAAGCAAATTCTAAAGCATTTAGAAGGTATTATTATTGCACCTTCGATTGTTGCTTTGGGTATGAATGGGATGTTTCACAAATATTTTATGGAAGCATCTTTTAGGCCTGAAGAATTTCATAGGGATGGTAATAGTTTTGCTTCATTGCTTGATTTTTTCTCTTTTTTGGGTTGGTATCAAAAGCGAAATGGGACATATACATTTACAGAAAAAGGGTTGTTTTTTGCAAGACGAGCAAGTGCATATGGAGTGACTGTATCATATCAAAATACGTTTCGACATCTTGATGAATTGCTTTTTGGAAATCCAAACAAACTATGGGAAGTTCCTCAAGGGCAATCAGAAATCCATGTGGATCGAACGATGAATGTTTGGGGAAGTGGAGGTGCGCATAAAGCCTATTTCAAGAAAATCGACGAGATCATTATTGAACTTTTTAACAAGCCAATCCAACAACAGCCCAAAGGAATTGTCGATATGGGTTGTGGTAATGGAGCATATCTAGAGCATCTTTTTGATGTAATTGAGCAGCGTACTTTGAGAGGTACAATGTTAGAGGAATATCCATTATTTTTAGTCGGGGCTGATTATAATGAAGATGCGCTGAAAGTGACGAGAGCCAATCTGATCAACGCAGATATCTGGGCTAAGGTAATTTGGGGAGATATCGGCAGGCCTGATTTGTTAGCGGATGATCTGAAGAATAATTACAATATTGAACTCAAGGATTTATTGAATGTGAGGACCTTCCTCGACCATAATAGAATTTGGGAAGATCCTAAAGGGGATGCGACAAACCGACAAAGTACTAGCAGTGGTTCATATGCTTACAGAGGAAAGAGAAATACCAATGAAAAAGTAGAGCAAAACTTATTAGAACATCTGCAGAAATGGGCTCCTTATGTGAAGCAGTTTGGTTTGTTGGTGATAGAATTGCATACCATTCCACCAGAATTGACGGCTGCAAATTTGGGTAGGACAGCAGCTACGGCTTATGATGCTACGCACGGATTTTCGGATCAGTACATTATTGAAGTGGAGATATTTAATAAGATAGCGGCTGAAGCAGGGCTGTATCCTGATGAGAATCATTTTAGTAAGTTTCCTGATTCAGATTTGGCTACGGTGAGTATTAATTTGTTGAAAGGAGGATAAGGAATTACACGGAGATTCACGGAGATTCATGGAGAATCTTTCCAATCCTCCAATCTTTCCAATCTCTCCAATCTTTCATGATCTCTTCAATCTCCAAAACTCGGAATAATATACTTATTCACAATCTCATCCGAATAACCATGCGCATTCCTATTATTATAATTCCTTGTCGTGATCACCACGGTTAAGTCCAATTCTGGAATCGCTAAAGCTTTATTCCCTCCATTTCCTGACATATAATAAGAAGGATATTTTTTATCGCTTCCATATTCTTTCAACCAAAGAAAATAACCATAATCAACTCCATCATCGGCATTCACTTTTGGTGTTGTTGCTTTCTCAACCCATTCTGAAGAAATGATCTGCTTGCCATTCCATTTACCATTATTGATACAAAGCTGAATTAACTTTAGTAAATCTCTACTTCGATATTCGCTACCGCCAGCTGTATTCAATATGTTTTGTGGTGTTGTATGAATCGTACAATCATTAATTTCTAATGGCTCAAATAGATTTTCTTTTGCAAATTCCACCAAATTACTTCCGATAGCAGTTTGTAGGATTTCGGAAACGGCAGCAGCTTTTGCGGAAGCGTAGGCAAATCTTCTACCATATGGAGAATCCTTGGGTTTAGATCCAAAAGGATATGAACGCACAGGAAGGTCTAAGAGAAATTGTGTCCAATCTTCAATAAAATACATCCGCTCCTCATGTCCTCTTGAGTGCCAATTGCTATCATCGCATTCTAGAATAGAAGTCATGGTCAATAAGTCTTCGATGGTGATGTCTTCCTTTCTTTTGTCTTGATTTTTGTAAGGTATTTTGTGTTGTAAATAGTCTAAAATTTTATCTTTTTCGGACTTGACATACCCTTTTTCTATTGCTATTCCTGTCAATAAAGTGGCTAATGTTTTAGTGCAAGAACGAGTATTGTGTTTGGAGTTAACATCATTATCCATGTAGTATTTCTCAAAGAGCAATCGTCCATTTTTGGCTACCAATATACTTGTGATTCTTTCATATTTGCCTGAAGTGACTAGGCTATCCAATTCTTGCAATAAGGCGTTTGAGTTTTGGTTTGCTTGAGAAAAGTCGATTTGGGCATTTATGCTGAAAGTGCAGGTTAAGCAAATGCAAAAGGCTATTATTAATTTCATAGGTGTATACTTCAATTTTTGTGAGACTCAAATTTAGGGGATACTAATGTCTTAAAATAGAATGAAATTAACATGCGCAAACTAGATGTTGACGGATTACATGGAGATAATGGAAGAGGCACAGAGATTCACGGAGTTAAGAGGGGTAAATTACTTAATCTTATTTCTATACGCTTTAGGTGTCATTCCTAGGTAAGATTTAAAAGTTCGGATGAAATGACTTTGGTCCGAAAATCCACAACCATAGGTAATATCCTGGAGAGAATGATTAGAGTGGTGCATAAGATTGATGGCCTTTTTTACTTTTTGTTGGCGGATATAATCTCCTAAGGTGGAAGAAAAATATTTTGGTATAGCGCGTGAGATATGGCCAGGATGAACTCCCAATTGATTCGAAAGATATTTTAAACTCAAGTCTTCATTATCTTGATGGAGGATTTCTTTGAGAGAATCTATCCATAAAGGTGTCTTTTGATTTTTAGAGCTTTGGCTAGACTCGATATTTTCACAAATTTGAAAAAGTAGCATCTCAATTGAAACTTCAGAAAGATGATCTTGGAATCTGAATTCTGAATATAACTTTGCCATCAAATGATGAATCTTAGGATTGTCAATAATCTGTGTGCCTTCCCAAAGATCAATGTCTATCTTCCGCTCAGTAAACCATTTTCTATCAAATTCTATATGAAAACCTCTAGCTTTTTTAGATTCTTTTGTATTGTAATGTGGCTCTTGCCAATTGTGAAAAATTAATGTTCCAGAAGTGCAATTTCGTTTTTGTTGCTTGTTAGTATCCCCTACATCACCCTGCAAAACATACATGAAATATGGGTTCTCATGATAATGCCAATCAGTTTGTGGCACAAAATAATCATATTCAGAAACAAGGACACCGCCATAGTTTTGCTCCAACTGCATATTACCGTAGTATTCTCCCTTCGTTGATATCTTCATTTCTACTAAACCCTTATTTTCAATAATTAATTGTCAAGATAACCAATTTCCAATCTTTCTTCCGTGACCTTTGTGTAAAGCTTTGAGCCGTTGTGGTGAAAAAATTTAGGTAATTACACGGAGTTACACCGAGGTTTCACGGAGATGCACAGAGAATACTTCCAATTCTCTTCAATATTTCCAATCTCTAGCTTTTATTCGTCTTGAACATGACCTCTTTCACTAGAAAAGAGTAATCTGTTACCTAAAAGGTTTTAAAAAAGACAAAACGAAACGACATACTTCTTTAATTTACACTTGATATTAATTTAAAGTATGATTTTTCGAATTATAGTTTTCAGTTTTTTACTAATGACAGGTATAAGTGCTATTGGACAGACATGCTGTTCGGCGGGTGCTCCTGTGAGTGCATTTTTAGAAATAGTTCAAGCGAAAGAAAAGTCAATGTCCATCCAATTGAATTATGAATACAAGAGTATCAATCTTCTGATAGACAATAATGATAGATTAGAAAATGATCAACGAACCAGATATGGACAAAACGTATCATTTAAGTTGGATTATACCTTAAATTCAAAGTGGGCTTTTTCTGCTTTAATACCTTTTGTACATCATTCAAGAAATACATTGAGCGAAAATCAAAACAGTTATGGAATTGGAGATTTGAGCTTATTGACTCAGTACAATTTGATTTCGAATGAGTTGCACAATGTAAATATATCATCAGGAGTGAAATTTCCAGTTGGATTAACAAGCCATAAAGGGCCATCCCAAATATTTTTATCGCCAGATATGCAAAGTGGAAGTGGAAGTTTTGATTATTTAGTTAGGGCTTCTTACTCCAAATCTGATTTTATAATCCCATTTATGTCCAGTCTTGTTTCGTTGGTTTATAGAAAGAATGGGACGAATGAGAGTTTTGGAAGTAGTGATGGTTTTGCTGGAAGAAGGTTTGCATTTGGAGATGAATTGGTATCCGTTTTTGGACTTAGATATCTGAAGACTTTTGAGGCTGGATTTTTTATTCCAGATTTAAGTTTAAAAATCAGATGGAGCAAATCCAATATTGAGCAAGGAGTAGATTCGCCAAACAGTGGAGGGAAATGGGTGAGTATACCGCTTGGATTTTCTTTTGTCCCTGATGAAACTAAGTCGATAAGAGTGTATACTGAAATTCCTGTTTATCAAGATTTGGAAGGACTTCAAATAACCACTGATTTTTTAATCGGGGTACAATTTATATACAATAGAAAGGGCAATAAATTTTACAAATAAAAAAATCACCATTATGAAAAATATAATTTTCGTTTCCATTTTTTTATTTCTTTCATGTAGTTCAAATGAACAACAAAGTACATTTACTGAATGGCTAATTCCTGTGGAAGAAGTATTTGATGGTGGGCCAGGAAAAGATGGTATCCCATCTGTCGACGGTCCAAAGTTTGATAATATTGGAGATGTTGATTTTTTAAATGACAATGATCTGGTTATTGGTATGGTATATGATGGCATAGCAAAGGCTTATCCACACGCTATTTTGGATTGGCATGAGATTGTAAATGATGAGATTTCTGATATTTCTTTTGGACTTACTTATTGTCCATTGACGGGAACAGGAATCGCATGGGATAGCAATATCAATGGAAGTAAAACGACCTTTGGAGTGAGCGGTAAGCTCTACAATACTAACCTCATTCCATATGATAGAGAGTCGGATAGTTATTGGTCACAGATGCGTTTGGATTGTGTAAATGGAAGTTTGATTGGTGCTAAAATATCGACTTTCAGTGTCATTGAGACCACTTGGGCTAGCTGGAAAAAGGCTTACCCTTTATCCTTAGTAATGAATACCGATACTGGATTTAGTCGGAATTATAATGATTATCCTTATGGAGATTATCGTACGAATCATAGCAATATTATTTTTCCATTGGGCAACGATGATAATAGACTGCCAGCTAAAGAACGAGTATTGGGTTTTGTGGAGGGTGATACAAAAAGAGTTTATAGTATTGAATTATTTGATAATGGTCGAGTGATAGAAGATCAGATTGATGGAAAGGAAATAATTGTTATCGGATCTAAGGAGGACAATTTTATAGTAGCATTTGAGAATCAGAATCTTTCGAATCTTACGTATGTTCAGGATCAATTGCCAGTTGTTGCGGAAGATGAAGAAGGAAATAGAATAACATTATCAGGTGAGATAGTAAGTGGTCCGTTGAAGGATGTTCAACTTGAAACGGAAGATGCATTTATGGGTTACTTTTTTGCGTTTGGAGCATTTTATGGAGGGATTGAAATATTTGAAGAATGAAGAGAATTAAAAAGATTGAAAAGATTGGAGAGAATTGAAAAGATTATAAAGGTATAAGGTTTGAGGTATAAGGTTTGCAATGGTTTGATGTTGACATTTAAAGATTGGAGAGATTGAAGAGATTGGGAAAAGGTTTGAGGTTTAGGGTTTTGCTTGGTTGGATGTTGATGGGGTTAAAGATGCGAAAAAACCTACCTGATTTTTAAAATCAGGTAGGTTTGATCAAAAGCTGGATGTTGACGTGTTATTTCTTTTGGTAGAGATATAGTGTTATTAATCCAAGAGTAACCCCAAGTGCAATCAGGAATACTTGAATATTGGGGAGATATTTTGATATCACACCAATAACTGCTGCACCTCCAACCCATATCACCAAAGTACTGACCCAACAACAGCTCGTACCTAATACAAATACTATAATGCTTGCCCATAGAGTCTTTTTATAATTCCTTTTCACCATTACTTTGTAGCAGTTAGAGAAATGCTTGTCACTCTTGAGGCAATGTCTTTCGCTTCTTCGCTGTCTAAATTGAAATTCATGGCTTTAGCAATCTTCATGACTTGAGGATCTGTTAACATTAACTCTAAAGGGAAATTGGTTTTCTGCTCTATTTTGATGTCCTTAAATCCTGCGTCATGAACGTATTGCATATAATCTTCCATTTTTTCAGCTCCTGATATGCAGGCAATATGGCCAGCTAACGAGTTTTTTACAAAATCTGGCAATTCCTTTTCTAAGACAATATCACTGATTGAAATTTTACCACCTTTTTTCAGCACTCTGTATGCTTCTTTATACACAGTACCTTTATTCAAAGACAGATTGATCACACAATTAGAGATCACATGGTCGGCAATATTTTCTTCGAGCGGCAAATCTTCTATATCACCTTCAATGAATTCAACATTATTGTAATTGGCCTTTTTTGCATTTTTTCTTGCTAGTTCTAGCATATCATTTGACAAATCAATACCTATCACCTTTCCATTATTTCCTACCAAAGGAGATACCAAAAACGCATCAAACCCCGCTCCTGAGCCTAAATCTACAACAGTATCTCCTTCATTGATTTTGGTAAGCGCACTTGGGTTTCCACATCCTACTCCAAGATTAGATCCTTCAGGGACGGAGGCCATTTCATCATGTGTATATCCAATTATTTTGCCCACTTTTTGAGCATTCTCGGTAGGATTACAACAGCTAAATATTTTAGTAAGAAAAGTACTGCTTGATGCTTTTGCTAATTTTCCGTAATTGTCTACTACTGATTTTTTTATTGTATCTGCATTCATTTTATTCTATTTTATTACTTCATTAATAATAAAACAAATGTCAGCCTACTTTAGATAATAACAATTGACCTAGGTCAAGTTCGGGATATTTTTTTTCTGATCCTACTTAGAGTTTCAGGAGAAACTTGTAGATATGATGCAATATGATTTAATGGGACACGCTGAAATAGATCATTGTCTTCTTCCAATAGTTGTAGATATCTCTCTGTAGCGGATAGATCATTGAGGAATCTATTATGACATTCTGTACTGATGTATTCACTTTCCGCTTCCATTCTACCCACTTGCTGCCAAAACAAATCTTTTTCATACAACTTTTGAAGCGAATCATATGAGAAGACTGTCAAGGTAGAATCTTCAATTGCTTGGATAGCAAAATCACTTTCTTGTTTAGTAATTAGACTTCGATACGAACATGTAATAGTATTTTCTTTGCAGAAGCAATTTGTTATTTCTTTACCATCGTGTAAATAAAACATTCTAAAAAGGCCTTTTTCAATGAAGCCAATAGTCCTACTTATTTTTCCATGTTGCAAGAAATATTCTCCAGCTTTGAGGTGGATTGTGGATAGATATGGACTTGCTTTCTCGTATACACTTGGCATGTAATGTGGGAATTGTTGCAGATATTTGTTTAAAGCTTCCAAGTATAACTAGGGGTATTTTATATGAATAAGTAGATCAATATACATTTTCTGAATAACTTCAATCGAACAACGCAACACAGTTTGTGTAACCATATTGCACAAAATTTGATTTTACTGTTCGTAATCTAATGGAAGATATTTAATCTTTCAAACATATTTTGACGGGTTTTTAAGATTAGTAATTTTATTTAGTGTGCGCTTATCAGCGGGATTTTACTTTTTTCATTGCCAAAAAAGTAAATCAAAAAGTCTAGCCGGCTCTAATTCAGCACGCATAGCTGCTCCCTCAGCCCACAATAGCCGGCTTGGCTTAACTTCCTATGCATTGAAAAAAGTATTGGTTTTTTTATCCCTACAATTAATTTCTATTTTTAAAAAAAGTACAATTTGGTTTACACACCAACACATTTTGTAATTTGAACGTCTTCTAGGTTAACTTCTATCAATTAATAAAATTTACTAAAATGAGAAGAATTACAAAGATGTTGTTTTTTGGAATATTATTAGGTTCAATTATGTCTTGTGGTGAGGAGAACGGTATTGAATTGGGATCACTTGATCAGGATTATTTAGTATTTGGTCACTTTTATGGAGAATGTGGTGGAGAAGGTTGTATTGAGACATTTGCATTAACTTCCAACAAACTTTATGAAGACACGAATGATATGTATAGAGGTACTGATTTCAATTTTGTAGAATTAGAAAATGAAATATTCGAAAAGGTAGTAGATCTTAAAGATAAATTTCCTGTTGATTTGCTTTCCGAAGACGAACAAACCTTTGGTTGCCCCGATTGCGGTGATTGGGGAGGAATTCTTGTACAATATGTTCAGAGTGGAAATGCAAAGACATGGTTTATCGATTTGAAAACGGAAGATGTACCTGAATATTTAAATGATTTTGTTGATGCGATTACTGAGAAAATTAGCTTAATAAATAACTGATAAATAGATTTGCGAGAAGGAGTATCCAATCTTTTCATCATACCTTATTAAATAATTCAACTCAATCTCAGGATAAATCGGATTGGAAGCAGTCATCAATATGACAGAAATCAGTCTATTAAAATTGTTCCACCGGATAGTATTTTTATCAGCCCTTCCTTTCTCCCTATCAATCTTTCGGTACCACCTCCATTTATAAATAAGTCACCAGCGACTAAAAGTTTGCCATTTACTATGATCTTCACATTTTGTATTCCATTTATTTGAGCTCCAGCCATGAGCTATGTGACCATCATTAGTCCCATCTACATAATTCAAAACTCCATGACTCCATGCTTGTTGATTTTTGATCGTATATTTAATAAACACCCATGCCGCATCCCAATTAGACTCGTATGTAGATGTTCGCCAAGAATTTGACCAAGACAAATCCATAGAAACCATGTAATAATCATCAGCCTCATTTTGAGATTGAATAGTCACATTTTTCACCTCAATATTATTTGAAAAAAGCAAGAAAGGGGATAAGATCATAATGACAAAAAGTATATTTTTCATTGTAACATTATTTTTAATTACACCCTAAGCTACGATGGTTACATCTGTCAATATTTAGAATTTAGTATTCTTCAATTAAGAATTTGTAATTGGTTGTTCTTGATTTTTATCGAGGTCATATTTTATTTTTGTATGGCTTAATTGCTCCTTGTCATCTTGAGCCCCTAAAAGCGCACATGGTTGCTTTAAAATTAAAGTAATGACAAGGGAGTCTATTTTTTAAATGTCATCATATTATATTATTTATTAATGTTTAAAATATTACATAAGAGAAAGATACAGACTTGTCATAGATAGCGAAGCGCCAGCGCAGTCGAACACTCCTTGTCATTCTGAGCGAAGATTCATCGAAGTCGAAGAATCAAGGAGTATGTGTCTACTTTAATTTCGACCAAAGTGGAGAAATCTTCCAATTTTAGAATATCGAATTTGTCAGATTTCTCTAAATCTAGTCGAATTTTGGACTTTGATAAAATGTCAATTCTTTCAATAACTGCGCTCGAATGCTTTCATAGAAGTCGGGATTCCCAATCTTTGCAAGCTTGGGAATCCCTTTGCATACTATTGTTGAGATTCCCAAGCCTCCCAATAGATATCGGGAAGGATAGGTAAGCTCAGTTTTATCATCAGATTCAAAAAGAAAGGCAGTCATCTTCTAGCTTTAGATGTCTATTGATAAAACCACAGAAAAACGAATGACTACAAACTCATGTACAATTGGTTTCTTTGCATCTCCAATTCACTATATATATTCTCATTCGAAGGAGATGAATACAAGACTTAGTTGTAACTTGGTAGCAATAAATATTGATGGCAATGAAATATGTTACTTTTCTCTCTCTGATACTTTTTTTATTTAGTACACCGCTAAACAGCCAAGACACCTTCTCATTAGTTGCAGTCGATCCAGAGACTGGTGAAGTGGGTAGCGCGGGAGCATCTTGTGTAGACCTTACCTCTTTTCCTGGGTTTTCCGACGATTTTTTAGGAGAGTTATTTCCGGGGATAGGTGCCATTAATACACAAGCATGGTATAATCAGACCAATCAGATAAATGCCAGAAATAGAATGAATAATGGAGATTCTCCAAGCGAAATAATCGACTGGTTAGTGAATAATGATGTAAACGGTCAACCAGGATTAAGACAATATGGAATAGTAGCCTTGGTTAATGGAGATTCAGAATCAGCTGCTCATACAGGATCTTCTACAGATGATTATAAGAATCATATTACAGGGCCTAATTACTCTATTCAAGGGAATATACTTTTAGGGCAGCAAGTGCTCGATTCGATGGAGTCAAGATTTCTCAAAGCAGAAGGAGATCTTGCATGCAAATTGATGGCTGCATTACAAGGTGCAAATATGGTTGGGGCAGATAGCAGATGTACATCCAATGGCACTTCTTCATTATTTGCTTTTTTGAAAGTAGCACAGTCAAATGATACTTTTGGAAATCCCTCTTTTGTACAATCCGTAAGGACATCTAATGGTGATGGCATAGAGCCTATTGATACCTTGCAGACGCTTTTTGACATGGCTCATAGTTGCGCAGTATTAGGTACAAAAGACAAGACAAGTTTAGAATCTCAATTTTCTATTTATCCAAATCCAGTGGATGATATTCTTACAATTGGGAACAAAAGCAATGAAACGTACAATTTGGAAATATTGAATCTTACGGGCAGTATTTTATATCAAACAACATTTAAGCATGGGATAGAAATAAAAGTAACCACCTTTAAAAAAGGTGTCTATTTTATTAGGATTTCAAATGGAAATCAAACCTTTGTTTCAAAAGTGATAAAAAACTGATTGCGATTAACAGTTTCATGTAGCTTTGGAATTAATTATTGCTAATTAAAAAATATACTTCAAATTTTGATACTCATCTTTTCTGTTCGATTAATTAAATATTCCTAGTTATGCTATTGCCTCATAAATCTAAAGTAAAACGTGTATCATATAACCTAAAAGGGTATAGGGCACTGATCATTACGACTAGTAATTCTAGTCTGGATACAATAGATAAAAAGACAGGTGATGTAGTAAAAGTTGGGAAACACACTGGTGTATACGCCTCCGAAATGACAGAGCCCTACTATGCATTCTTAGATGCCCAAATGGATGTTGATGTTGCAAGTATATCGGGAGGAAAAATACCAATAGACAAACTTTCTTTAATGCCCGTCGTCAGAACAATGGATGACGGTCGGTTTTTAAAAGATCCTGTATTGAAAGATAAGGTTGCCAATTCAATATCAATCGAGGATGTTGATATTGGGCAATATAATATTGTGTTTTTATCAGGAGGATGGGGTGCTGCTTATGACTTTGCACAATCTAAAGTATTGGCCTCTAAAATTAGTCAGGCGTATGCATCTAAGATTATTTTAGGAGCCGTATGTCATGGTCCGCTAGGATTTATTGGCGCTACCAAACCAGATGGATCTGCACTTGTTGAAAATGTGAAAGTAACTGGTGTGACTAACAAACAATTAAAAGAATTGATGGTTGGACAAACTCCGAAACATCCAGAAACTGAATTGAGAAATGCTAATGCAATATATAAGTCCAATAGTGGCTTGATAGATATGTTCAAAAACTATGTAGAGATTGATGAAGAGCATTTAATTGTCACAGGTCAAAATCAAAAAGGAGGATTAGAAACTGCTCAAAGTGCGTTAAAGATGCTTGTTGATAAATTAAAAGCAAAGTCCTAAATTTGGAGAAATTCTGATAATCTTAAAATAACATCAAGTTAGCGTTGAAAGATTATTTTTTTCTTAAAAATATTATTGTGCAAATTTGCACACACCTAGTGTGTATCACAAATTGCACAAAAAGTAAATCATAATTGTTTGTATAGTTATTAACATTGTCATCCTGGACCGCAGTGGAACATTGTCATCCTGAGCGCAGTCGAAGGAAGACAATGATATTATTGCAGTAATTTCGACCGCAGTGGACATAGGCGTCAACCTAAGAATATAAAATATATGTATATTTTATGTATAAATTACTGTACAATAGCTTCTTAAGCTAAATTTGTGCAATTATTTAGTTGAAAGCACAACCTAAAAAAGAGCATAGCCATGCCGCTAAACTGTGGGGGAATGACCGATCATCGAAGATGTAGCAGCGATAGCTGATAAGGGAATGAACGCGAAAGCGATGGGAGGCCACCCCATCCTGCAATGCAGGTTTCTTCATTTATGAAGCTGTCGCTTCAAACTATCTACGATAGATCATTCAGTCACATTCGCAGTTTAGTCTTTTTAGCGGCTTGATTTCTTTGGTTCGTTTCTTCATCAAGGAAGAAATGAACGCTCGTCGCGGCGAGCGACCATATTCGTTTGAAAGTGAATGTTTTATTATTAACCACCAATTTATATATATATCATAATATGCAGAATATCAAATTCTTATAGGTCTAGAAGTTAAAAAAATATTCACTAATTTTTAATTCTAAACACCTTAAACTCTACAATAAATAGCGTCTTTTAATTAAAGCAAGGAGGTTTTCTGGGTTACATTTCATAATTATAATTATAAATGAAAATGAATAATTTACACATTTGAAATAATCATATATTAATATGTTAGGTTGACGCCTATGCGCAGTGGAGAAATCTAGGTCTTGATATAATAAAATGGTGGATTTCTCCACTTCGGTCGAAATTAAAGTAAAGGCAAACTCCTTGATTCTTCGACTTCGATGAATCTTCGCTATCTATGACAAGTCTGTAATCTGTTGAAAGTCAATTTATTATATTTTACTAATTTGAGTTAATCAACCTTATATTAAGCTAAGACTTCTTTGTCATTAATTTAATTTTAAAG
>Ga0256847_1000416_pt1 | contig 27596 bp, 27 predicted proteins | sample TeddybearmetaG_FD_189099 | JGI IMG/M metagenome (GOLD analysis project Ga0256847, IMG submission 189099) | Hydrothermal vent microbial communities from East Pacific Rise, Pacific Ocean - Teddybear | ecosystem: Environmental > Aquatic > Marine > Hydrothermal vents | place: Pacific Ocean: East... | reverse complement strand
ATAGATTTCTTATCTACATAGAGTTTTTCAACATCATAAGCTTCAAGAGCGCGATAAGTTTTAGAAAAATTCTTCATACCAGCACCAGCATCTACTGATGTGTTTTGATCTTTTTTGAGTTGATATACACCATCATCAATAAAAGCTAAACTAACATCTTGGTCAAATGCTGCGCCAATCAATACTACTTCTAATGATTCTAAAGCGTAAACAGTACCATAAGGTGCTTTACGGTTGACATAGAGGAATTTTTTAATTATTTCTTCAGCTTCTTCCATTATTTTCTCCTTTTAGTCTCCGAATACTACCAAACGTTCTGCTTGGATACCAGCTTCAATCAATTGACCTAAACCGGAAATACGAAAGCCTTCAGCGATATTATTCGCATCTTTGCCTTGACGTTTAGCTTCATTTTCATCTAACAGACCACGTCGTTGCGCAGCAGCTATACACACAACTAAATCTAAGTTATATTGTTTAGCTAATTCAGACCAACGTTCGACAATATTACGGTCATCGCGTGGTGGTACTGTTAGGCGTGTCGCATTATTAACACCGTCATGATAAAAAAAGACACGAAAAATTTCATGTCCTTTTTCTAAAGCTGCTTTAGTAAATTGATAAGCAGAATCAGAGGCTTGATGTTGATATGGTCCTTCATTGACCAATATACCAAACTTCATTGTATAGACTTCTCCTAAAGTATTAAGAGCCAAAAGTGAAAAGTGAAAATATTGTTTTCACTTTTCACTTGGTTCTATTTAAAAACGAATATGTGTAGATGAATTCAGGCTGCGACGAGCACCACGCCAGTTATCAATATGGAACTTGGTAAATGGTAATTCTGTCAATTCAAAGAAACGCGGCCAACCAATACGTTCTACCCAATCAGAAATACGTTCCCAATCTTTAGCGTCTTTTTTATAGACATTTAAGATATTTTTAACAACTTCGGCGGCTTCAGGCCAACGAGGTGGGTTATTAGGAATCCCAGCAGCTACTAATTTTTGAAAACTTGGCTTGCTACGAGCATTAGAGTGATTTCCACCAACCCATATTGCTAGCTTAGAATGTTCAGGATCATTAATTTGCATTGGTGGGCATGGTGGGAAACAAGCACCACAACAAATACATTTTTTCTCATCTACTTCTAATGTAGGTTTACCATTCACTAGAGCTGGACGAATAGCGGCAACTGGACAACGCGCTACAACTGAAGGACGTTCACATACGTTTGCAACTAAGTCATGATTAATCTTTGGAGGCTTAGTATGTTGAATATTAATTGCAATGTCACCTTGACCACCGCAGTTAATTTGACAACAGGAAGTAGTAATGTGTACGCGGTTAGGCATATCTTCTTTGATGAATTCTTCATGTAACTCATCCATCAAGGCTTTTACAACACCTGAAGCATCAGTAGCTGGAATATCACAATGTAACCAACCTTGAGTATGAGCAATCATGGTTACAGAAGGACCAGTACCACCTACAGGAAATCCTTCTGCTATTAATTTTTCAATTAATGGATTAACTTTTGATTCTTCATCAACCATGAATTCAATGTTACTGCGAATAGTAAAACGCATATAACCATCTGCATACTCATCCGCAATATCACATAAGTTACGAATGGTATATAAATCCATTTGACGCTGAGTACCGGCACGTACAGTCCAGATTTGATCACCACTTTTAGCTAGGTGACATAAAACGCCGGGACGAGGACGATAATGTGATTTCCAAGCCCCGTAGTTTTTTATCATTACTGGGTGCATGTACTGAAATGGATCAGGTACTCCACTTTCGATTGGCATCCGTGGTGCAGCCATAAAGTTCTCCTATTAATATTATATTAAATATTCTAAGACCTGTCAGCTGACAGGTCTTTAAAAATTAAGCAGCTTTTTCTTCAGCTTTACGTTCAACCCATTTATCAGCTTCTTCTTCCCAAGTATCAATTCTAACATAGGAAGATTGACGTGGTTCTGAGATCATATTTGGATCAACTTCTAAGCCAATACCTTCAAGGAAATTGACTAAACCAATACGTTCAATCATTTCCCCAGTACGTTCATGTTCTAAAGCATTTTCAGCAAAGAAATCAATAGTTTCTTCAGCTATTTCAGTGATACGCTCATAATCTGCTTTGGTATCTAATTTCATGAATGGTACCACAACTGTACCCATTAAATCACCGATTTTTAGAGTACGTTTACCACCCATTAAAATGGTAACACCTTTATCATCACCCGGAGATAAAGCTTTAGTCATAACATTAATACAATGCATACAACGCACGCAGTTACGATTATCAACAGCTAAAGTATTATCATCATTTAATGATAATGCTTGAGTAGGACAACGACTGATGACGTTATCAACTACATATTTACTGCCATTTTTAGCTACAAAAGCCTTGACTTCTTCTTGATCGACTTTCATATCGTCACGCCAAGTACCAATGATAGCCATATCAGCCCGTTCGATTGCATTCATACAATCGTTAGGACAACCTGATACTTTAAATTTAAATTTGTAAGGTAGGGCTGGACGATGCATATCATCCAAGAAGTTATTTACCAAGGTACGAAGAATCTTTTGCTCATTCGCGCAAGATTGTTCGCAACGTGCTGCACCTACACATGACATACCTGTACGTACTGCTGGACCTGCTCCACCTAAGTCAAAACCGATTTCATTGAAATCATTAAAAGCCTCTTGAACTTTTTCAGTACTAGCACCTTGGAACATAATGTCGCCACTTTGTCCATGAAATGCTATTAAGCCTGAGCCATGTTTTTCCCAAATATCACACAAATTACGCATGAGTTTGGTGTCATAATGCATACCTGCTGGTGGTTGAACACGTAAGGTATGGAATTCTTTAGATGCTGGATATTCAGCCGCAACCTCAGAAAAACGAGGGATAATACCGCCACCATAACCAATAACACCTACAGTACCGCCTTTCCAATAACCTTTACGAGTTTTGTAGGAATGTTCTAATTGACCTAATAGATCAACTACCATGTCTTGATATGGTTTACCATCATCATTCGCTAGACGTTTTAACCCAGTAACAAAACTAGGCCAAGGACCACTTTCCAATTGATCTAGCATTGGGGTATCGTGCATTGCTTTACCCATATTAGTAACTCCTTAGTTTAATGATTTTAAAAGTTAGTTCATTTATTTTAACATTGAATAAAATATAGGACTAATTCTTCCATTATTTAATAGTATATCATACTATACTAATTTTGTTATAGTCAATTTTCAAAAAAATTTATGAACATGTCTATAATATACTATTTTAGTCGGGAATTCTGAAATTTATGAAAAACATACAAAAATCAAGCCTATCAATGAACTTTTCATTAGCTGATGAAGATTTATATTTGAAATGGCGTGATGAAAAGTTAGATAAGTATCCTTCTAAACTAATATCTGTTTCTATAAAAAATCCCTATAATTTATCATCCAATGAATATAATCAGATATGCCATAGTTGTTATAAAACCAATATGGTTATTTATAAGCTAGAAACAAAGATTGATAAAACTGGATTACTAGCATTAGCGGCGCAATTTGATTTATCTAATTTAGATAAAAATCTATGTGCTAATGATGATGGTATTAGCGTTTTAGAAGTGAATGATAATCACTCTCAAGAATATATACCGTATACGAATAGGAGTATAAATTGGCATACTGATGGTTACTATAACATTCTTGAACAGCAAATACATGCTTTTTTGCTTCATTGTGTTCAACCTGCTATCAGTGGTGGGGAAAATGGTTTGTTAGATCCTGAAATTGTTTATATTAAATTACAGGATGAAAATCCTGAATATATTGCTGCTCTTATGGATCCAGCAGTTATGACGATTCCGGCTAATGCTGAAGTACGCCCAGTGCAAACTGGACCAGTGTTTTGTTTTAATGAAGGTTTACATATGCGCTATACAGCTCGTACTCGTAGTATTAAGTGGAAATCAAAAGCGAAAGAGGCTTTAGAATTTTTGAGTGATTTTTTGAGTAGTGATTCCCCTTATATTTTTAAATGTAAATTGGAATCTAATCAAGGGCTACTATGTAATAATGTATTACACAGTCGTACTGCATTTACTGATGATATAAATAAAACTAGATTATTGTATCGTTTACGTTTTTATGACCGTATTAGATTAGCCGTATGAAAATTTTATTAATTGCTACGCGGCAAATAGGTGATGTGTTATTAGTTACGCCGCTATTACGATCTTTGCGTCGTGCATATCCTGATTCGATCATAGATGTGTTGGTTTATGATAATAAGGGAGGTATGTTAGAGGGTAATCCTGATTATAATAATCTCATTTCTGTTGCTGAGCATCCGAATTTTAGTCAATATAAAGTTTTATTTAAGCGGATTTTTCGCCGCTATGATTTGGCAGTTTCTACTTTAGGTGGTGATAGACCTTTAATTTACGCGCTATTAGCTGCTTCTAAGCGAGTTTCATTGGTTCCTGTTAAACGCTGGCAAGATGCTTGGAAGCGTTGGATAACAGCAGCTTACACTGAGTTAGATAATGAGAGTACGCATACGGTTATTCAAAATCTTAGATTGGCTGATTTGTTAGGAATTAAGAGATATTATGAGATAGTAATTCCAAAAGCTGATCATTCAGTATTAAATAATTATTTTGATTGGCAACATGTGAGATTTGCGGTATTACACTTATTGCCAATGTGGCATTATAAACGTTGGACAATCAGCGGCTGGTGTCAGTTAATTGACTATTTACTAGAAATGGATTTATATGTGGTACTTACTGGTGGAAATAGTGATGTAGAAAAGGCTTATATTAATAATGTTTTATCAAAACAGCAGTCTGAAAAAATTATAAATTTAGCAGGAAAGTTACGTTTTAGTGATGTAGCGGAATTAATTAGTAAAAGTCAAGTATATGTTGGTCCAGATACGGCGGTTACTCATTTAGCGGCTGCAACTGGTACTAAGACTATCGCGTTGTATGGACCAACTAATCCTGTAAAATGGGCACCTTGGTCAGATAAAAATAATGTGGTATTAGTGCAAGGTGTGGGTGATTGTGTGCCATGCCATCAAGAGGGTTGTGAGCGGCATAAGCAAAGTTTTAGTCGATGCTTGGAATTGTTAGATAGTTCTGTGGTTATTAGAGGTATAAAAAATGAACTTTCAAGGAAGATTTAGCATCAATTACTAGGGAGTTTTATCTTTTAGCAATATTTTATAAGTCGCTCCTTTAATGCTAATAATATTAATGATTTGGAAGGTATTTATAAAAATAAATATTGTTTGTAAATCAGGAAGTGCTAAGTTTTTAAAAGACAACAGAAAAAGCTGGGTTTAGCTATCGCTGGCTGATCTTATTAAAATCCTTAACAGGTAATATTTGTGGTTATTTTTTACCTTTGATATAAATGAAGTAAAGACCCCGCTTTTTACTAAGTTGCTGAATTTGCATATATACTGCTGGTTCAATAATATTTAATTCTTGGCTGGTTTTCATAACACTTTTTAATCTAATAACAGCTTCAAAGCTATATATTTATTTGGCTGTGTCGTTAATCATAATATAATTTTATGATTTGAAAATGAAAATATTATTTTACATTATTGTAATTTGCTTCTATAATATCCGTTGTTTTTAACAAAATAAGGAAAGCTAAATGGCCAAAACTTATGATGCGGGTGTAAAAGACTACCGCGAAACTTATTGGATGCCGGATTATACACCGTTAGCAACGGATATCTTGGCATGTTTTAAAATCACACCACAAGAAGGCGTGCCTAGAGAAGAAGTAGCTGCTGCGGTTGCTGCTGAATCTTCTACTGGAACATGGACTACTGTATGGACAGATCTTTTAACTGATCTTGACCATTATAAAGGTCGTGCTTACGCTATTGAAGATGTTCCAGGTGATGATACTTGTTTTTATGCGTTTGTTGCTTACCCAATTGACTTATTTGAAGAAGGTTCTGTAGTAAACGTAATGACCTCTTTGGTTGGTAACGTGTTTGGTTTTAAAGCACTGCGTGCATTAAGATTAGAAGACATTCGTTTCCCAATTGCCTATGTGATGACTTGTAATGGACCACCACAAGGTATTCAGATGGAACGCGATATTTTAAACAAATATGGTCGTCCATTCCTAGGCTGCACTATTAAACCTAAATTAGGTTTATCTGCTAAAAACTATGGTCGTGCTTGTTATGAAGGTCTTCGTGGCGGTTTAGATTTTACGAAAGATGATGAAAATGTTAACTCACAGCCATTTATGCGTTGGAGAGCTCGTTTTGATTTCGTCATGGAAGCAATTCATAAAGCCGAAGCCGAAACTGGTGAACGTAAAGGTCATTATTTAAATGTGACTGCGGCAACTTCTGATGAAATGATGAAGCGTGCTGAATATGCCAAAGAAATTGGCGCACCTATCATTATGCATGACTACATCACTGGTGGTTGGTCTGCTAATACCCAACTTGCACAATGGTGTCAAGATAATGGTATGTTATTACACATTCACCGTGCAATGCACGCTGTATTAGATCGTAATCCGCACCATGGTATCCATTTCCGCGTTCTAACTAAAATCTTGCGTTTATCTGGTGGTGATCACTTACATTCTGGAACAGTTGTAGGTAAATTAGAAGGCGATAGAGAAGCTACTCTTGGCTGGATTGACATTATGCGTGATTCTTTTATTAAAGAAGATCGTTCTCGTGGTATCTTCTTTGACCAAGATTGGGGTGCTATGCCGGGTGTAATCCCTGTTGCATCTGGTGGTATCCATGTATGGCATATGCCTGCATTGGTTAATATCTTCGGTGATGATTCTTGTTTACAATTTGGTGGTGGAACACTAGGTCATCCATGGGGTAATGCCGCTGGTGCTGCTGCTAACCGTGTTGCGGTTGAGGCTTGTGTTGAAGCTCGTAATTCTGGTCGTGAGCTTGAAAAAGAAGGTAAAGATATTCTTACTTCTGCTGCTAAAAGCAGTCCTGAACTTGCTATCGCAATGGAAACTTGGAAAGAAATCAAGTTTGAGTTTGATACAGTTGATAAGATTGACGCTGCTCATAAATAATCATAATCTGCAAGGCACATTTTCATTGTGTCTTGCAATATAACAATAAATAGGAGTAAATTATGCTTGATTATCAATCAAGTCTAGGTAATGCAGAAAGCCGTAAATTTGAGACTTTCTCATATTTGCCAGCATTAAGCGCAGAACAAACCCGCGTCCAAATTCAATATATTATTGATAAAGGCTGGAACCCAAGTATTGAGCACACAGAGCCAGAACATGCTGCTGGTGCATATTGGTATATGTGGAAATTACCAATGTTTGGTGAAACTGATGTTGATGCTATTCTTAAAGAATTAGAAGCATGTCACACAGCTCACCCTAATAACCATGTTCGTTTATTAGGATTAGACAACTTTGCACAATGTGCTGGCACTTCAATGGTTGTTTACCGCGGTAAAACGGTTTAATAATTAATAGAAGCCCTGAATTATCGGGGCTTTTTTTTTAAGAATATTATGGAAAGTATGACAAAACCAGAGAGATATGTAGGCGTAGATAATGACTTGAACGGTGGTATGACACCAATTGGCAAAATAATTCGTGATGCTTGGGTATTTGGGATTTTAGATGAAAATGAGACTTGCGAAAACTGGAACCTATCCGGGATCGACGCTTTATTGCAGAAGGTCAATGCCGAGTGGGACAAATATGGTTGTATGCCAAGTCGTTTACCACCGGATTTAGCAACACGCCATCACACAATTCACGATAAGGCTATCCAAAAAGCCAAACAATCAGGCTGGTCTGGCGAGATGGAGACTGGAGATGAAGAGTAACAATAAACAGGAAGCAAAATGTCAATATATTTAGAACAATATTTAGTTAAAAATGAGCCATATTATGAAGCAGTTGGCAATGAAATAGAATTATACGAAGCCGCTTATGGTGTCCGTATGCCAATGATGTTAAAAGGTCCAACTGGTTGTGGTAAATCACGTTTTGTCGAGCATATGGCGTGGAAATTAGGTCTGCCTTTGATTACAGTTGCCTGTAATGAAGATATGACTGCCTCTGATTTGGTTGGGCGTTTTTTACTAGATAAAGACGGAACTAAATGGCAAGATGGACCACTAACAACCGCCGCTAGAATGGGTGCTATTTGCTATCTTGATGAGGTAGTAGAAGCGCGTCAAGATACTACAGTTGTTATTCATCCACTAACTGATCACCGTAGAACTTTGCCACTAGATAAAAAAGGTGAATTAGTTGAGGCTCATCCTGATTTTCAATTGGTAATTTCTTATAATCCCGGTTATCAATCTTTAATGAAGGATTTAAAACAATCTACCAAACAGCGTTTTGGCGGGCTTGATTTTGACTATCCAGAAGCAGATCTTGAAGTTTCAATTGTTGCCAAAGAATCAGGCGTAGATAAAGCGATGGCCGAAAAACTCGTGCAGATTGCTCATCGTGCTAGAAACCTTAAAGGCCACGGCTTAGATGAAGGAATTTCTACACGTTTGTTGGTCTATGCAGGACAACTTATCGCCAAGGGTGTTGATGCTGAAGCTGCTTGTTTAATGACGATGATTACGCCACTTACAGATGACCCAGATATGCGTGATACTCTTAATGCTGCGGTGCAAACATTTTTAGGTTAATTAAAAAACCTTGGAATAAATAGGACTCTACTATGTCAACTATTATCCTTGAAGAATATTCAGAATTTTTAGAAAAAATTGCCCCAGAAGTTAAAGATGTTATAGACGCAACTTTTACTGATGCTGCGCGCGTTATTTCACCTGCAGGGCTTAAAGATTACCTTGATGGTGCAAAAGCATTGTGCGGCCTAAGTCGTGGTAATGATTTAGTGATTACTTATCTTGAAGTCATGCCACAAATTGCCAAAGAGTGTGGGGAAGATATTATTCCCGATTGCATTACAGCAGCGATGAAAGCTTCATCAATGACTTCAGGTCAGGTAATCGCACTACTTCTTTCTAGTTTGCCTTCTGTAGCAAGACACCTTGGAGATGCACAGCTGGTGCGTGGCTACTTAACACTCATTCATCAATTAGCATCAACGGCGGCGCGTGGCTTGCGTCCAATGCTTTCTCATATTGATGAATTATTATCTAAACTTACGTTAAGTGGACTTCGCAGATGGGCTAATTTTGGTGCTAAAGCTTATAGGCGTGATTACAATAATCTTACGGCGTATTTTAATTTAGAGTCGGCTGATAGCCGCGCTATGCTTGAACGCGAACGCCGTGGCGTGTTGTTTGTCAAAGTGCAACGCAAACTCAATTTTTATCTGCGAGCTTTGTGGGGGCGTGATTTCTTTATTCGTCCAACAGGTGCTGATTTTGCCGATTTTCGCCCTTATGTTGAGGACCGAATTTTTTATGTGCCTGATGCGCTTGATGATTTTAAAGCAAATGACACAACTATTGAAGGCTTAGAAGCTTATCGGGCAACAGTTGCGCATATGGCAGCGCATTTGATGTATACCACTAAGTCAATGTCAGCAGAGCAACTTAGTCCAGCGCAGATGTTTTTTATTGGTTTAATTGAAGATGCACGAGTTGAATATAAAGCGGTGCAAGATTTTCCAGGGCTTAAAAAATTATGGCGCTCGCTGATGATGGTGGAGTCTGGTCAGCCAGTTGAACACGAAACAATGCCAATTTTGGAAAAGTTTTCTTTGCAATTATTAGACGCAAACACTACTTCTGATGATGAAGTTTTAAATAAATTTGCGCAAAAATTCCATAGTGAAATTGAAGCAAATAAAGACGATAATCATTTTTCATGGCTTATGGGTGTTGAACTTTATAATATTTTTTCCGCCAAAAAAGCTGTGCCAAGTTTGCGAATTTTAGAACGTTATCGTGTTGATTATCGTGATGATAATCGTATTATTTGGCATTATGAAGATATTAATTGGGATGCTGGCGTTGAATATATGGCGGCGAGCCAAAAACAACAACGCTTTGTGGTTAGCCCACTGATGATGGCACACGAGGTAGATTGCGAATTAGCGGGAGATGATGCTCAAGTTATTTGGACTTGCACTGATTTAATGCGCGTGTATGAAGATGATTTAACTGATAACGCCAAATCATTTAATGAAACGATGGGTAAAGAACCAATTTCTGATCCATTTCATTATCACGAATGGGACTATCAAATCCAACTTCATCGTCCAGATTGGGCAACAATTTACGAGCGTCGTCCAACCAAGGCTGATCCTGAAATAATTGATAATATTTTAACATTGCATAAACCAATTGCACACCGTATTCGCCAAATTATTGATTTGCTTGCTCCAGCAGGAGTGCAACGCCAACGCGGGCTTGAAGATGGTGATGAGGTAGATATTAACGCTGCCGTTGATGCGATGATTGCCATTCGTATGGGTGAACAACCAAATCCGCGAATTACTATGCGTAATGTTTTAAAAACACGTAATTTATCAATCGTGGTTTTACTTGATTTATCAGAATCAACTAATGAAAAAATGGGTGATTCTGATAAAACAGTTTTAGAACTTACACGTGAGGCAGCAACTCTTGTATCTGTAGCAATGGAAGGTATTGGTGATCCGTTTGCTTTGCACGGTTTTGCCTCAGATGGCAGGCACGATGTGCAATATTTTCGTTTTAAAGATTTTAATGAACATTTTGGCGATGATGCCAAGTCGCGCCTAGCAGGTATGAAAGGTGGGCTTTCTACTAGAATGGGAGCAGCACTGCGTCACGCAGGGCATCACTTGCACAAACAACAAGAAAAACGCAAGTTGATTTTACTCGTCACCGATGGCGAACCAGCAGATATTGATGAAAGAGATCCACAACATTTGCGTTTTGATACCAAAAAGGCGGTGGAAGAGTTGTATTCAACTGGGGTTTTGACTTATTGCCTCACCCTTGATCCACATGCTGATGATTATGTTAAACGCATTTTTGGTGAAAATAACTATACGGTGATAGATGATGTGAATCGTTTGCCGGAGCAATTGCCATTGTTATTTGCGAGTTTGACTGGATAACAGTAATGAATAAATATATTATATTGTTGTTGTTATGTTTTAGTGAGATTACATTTGCTTTTCAAATTCATGGCTTGGGAGGCAAATGCCTTGATGTGAGAAGAAGTTCTCGTGTGATTTTGTTTCAATGCACAGGTGCACCAAATCAACAATGGACATTTAAGAATAATGGAGATTTGGTAGGTGTAGATAATAAGTGTTTAGATGTTGATGGTTTTAATTCTGCTAATGGTACACGAGTTCATTTATATAATTGTCATGGTGGTTTAAATCAGAAATGGTCTTTTAGCCAAAATGGTGAAATTCGTGGTTTAGCAGGCAAATGCCTTGATGTAAGTGGTAGTAGATCTATTAATGGAGCGCGTATTGTTATATATCAATGTCATGGTGGGCATAATCAGAAATGGAGTTTTTATTAGTATTGTTTAAAAAACCACCAAAAGCCATACTACGTAAAGTTGGTCGTGCCATTGTTGATTATGAAATGATCAAAGATGGTGATAGAATTTTATTAGGCTTATCAGGCGGTAAGGATTCTTTATCTCTATTACATATTTTAGGGCATTTAAAGTCTTATGCTCCCATAAAATTTGAATTGGGAGCTATTACTGTAGATCCCCTCATTCCGGGTTTTGATCCTTCGCCATTAAAAGCATATTTAGCTGCACTTGGTATTAATTCTTTTTATTGTCAGCAGGCTATTATGGAAGAAGCACAACAAAATTTAAAAGGTAAATCTTTTTGTGCTTATTGCGCTAGAATGAAACGCGGTATTATGTATAGCACTGCTCGTAAGCACGATTACAATGTTTTAGCTTTAGCCCAGCATTTGGATGATTTAGCTGAGAGTTTTTTGATGTCAGCTTTATATAATGGGCGTTTGCATACTATGAAGGCTAATTATATTAATGATGCTGGGGATATTAGAATTATACGCCCTTTAGTATATACACGTGAACGCCAAACAGCGGCGTTTTCTGTAGCGGCAGAATTACCTGTTATTAAGGATAGTTGTCCAGCATGTTTTAGTAAACCTACCCAACGTGAACATGTTAAAATGTTGTTAGCAAATCAAGAAGCTGATCATAAACATGTATTTCAATCTTTGTTAAAAACAATGCGCCCTTTGATGTTATAATAGTTAATTATTTTTTAATGGAGAAGTTAAGTGAATAAAATTTTTATAGCTATTGCTGTAATAGCAGGTTTAGTTTCCTGTGGTTCAGATGAAGAAGATTATCAGATTGATGGTATGGGTGATGATGTTGCCATGTCTAATCATCATGATGACGATGGTTATAAAGCTGAAACTGGTATTTCTGGTAAAATTTCTAGTGCAGGTTCTGATACCTTAGCTAATTTAATGACTTTTTGGAGTGAAGCATTTAAACGTTATTATCCTAATGTTGATATTCAAATACAAGCCGCTGGTTCTTCTACTGCACCGCCTGCTTTGATTGAAGGAACTAGTAATTTAGGTCCTATGAGTAGAAAAATGAAGGATGGTGAAATTGAAGCTTTTGAGAAAAAATATGGTTATAGTCCTACTGCTATTAGGGTTGCTATTGATGCTTTAGCCGTATATGTACATCATGATAATCCTATTGAGGGTTTAAAAATTTCACAGATTGATGCAATTTTTTCTTCTACTAGAAAGTGTGGTAATAAAAATGATATTAGTAATTGGGGGCAACTAGGATTAGCTGGCGATTGGGCAAATCGTGAGATTCAAGTATATGGACGTAATTCAGTTTCTGGTACTTATGGGTATTTTAAAAAGAAGGCTTTATGTAAAGGCGATTATAAAAATAGTGTAAATGAACAACCGGGTTCTGCTTCAGTAGTTCAATCTGTCAGCAGTTCACTTAATGGTATTGGTTATTCTGGTATTGGTTATAAAACTGCTGGTGTTAAGGCTTTAGGTGTATTTAAATCTGATGAATTTATTGCACCAACTGAAGATAAGGTTATTAGTGGCAAATATCCTTTAGCTAGATTTTTATATGTTTATGTAAATAAAGCACCAAATAAAGAATTGCCACCTTTAGAAAAAGAATTTATTAAAATGATTTTATCTAAAGTTGGACAAAAAAATGTAGTTAAAGATGGTTATATTGCTTTACCAGCAACTATAATCAAAGAAGAATTACAAAAATTAGATTAAGTTAAGCTAAACCTGACAGGTTTTTAAAATCTGTCAGGTTTTAAATCATATCAATATTCACGAGCGGCAGCTAATAAAGCTAATCGAGCAATCACACCATAAGCATAACAACGATTTGGATTTGCGTCTGGTGCCATATTTTTATCAGGGGTAATACAAGAATTGATAAAAGCTGAAGCTTCAAAACTCATACCGGGCGCATTGAGATTTTCATTAATTCCACGGTTGGTATGAACACGATAAAAACCACCTACAACAAAATGGTCAATCATATAAACTACTGGTTCAGCTACCGCTTGTTGTTCGCCCCAAGTTTCAAAGGTATATACACCTTCTTGTAAAATGACTTGACTAACCTTTCTACCTTCTTTGGTAGATGACATTTTAGTGCGTTGTTTGCGATTTAATAATAGTATTTCATCTGCACTATGTATAGTCATTACACCCATACCATAACTGCCAGAATCAGCTTTCATAATAACAAATGGGCGATGTGGTATCTCATATTCAGTATATTTAGCTTGTATTTCCTTTAATAAAACTTCCACATTATCAGCAACACATTCATAACCTTCTTTAGTTATAAAGTTAATTTCTCCACAATTTCTAAATAAAGGATCAATCAACCAAGGATCAATTTCTATTTGCTTAGCAAATTCGTGGGCAATTTGTTTGTAATAACTAAAATGAGTGGATTTGAGTCGATTTGACCAACCTAATTGTAAGGGTGGTATAACTTTTTGATTCAGTTCTGCTAAAATAGAAGGGATTCCTATAGATAAATCATTGTTTAATAAAACAATACATGGTGTAAAGCCTTTTACGCTTATGCAGTTACCCTCTCGAATTAAGGGTTCAAGGCGTAAATTACGCCCTGAAGGAAGTGTTATAGTGTGTACAGATTTTAAATCTGCTAACATTGAGCCGATATGTACTTCATATCCAGCAGTTTGCAAAATATCACGTAAAGTTGCGACATTTTCTAAATAAAATTGATTGCGAGTATGATTTTCAGGAATTAATAATATTCCACGCGCTGCTATATGTAAACGTTCAATAGCTGATTGAACTGCTTGTACACAAAGCGGTAATGTTTCTGAATTGAGGTTATTAAAACCTGCTGGAAATAAATTAGTATCAACTGGTGCTAGTTTAAAACCAGCATTACGTAAATCCACTGAGGCATAAAATGGAGCTGGCGTTTTTTGCCATTCTAAACGTAACCATCGTTCAATATCAGCTTGATGTGCAAGTAAATGCGCCTCTAAATGTTCTAACAATCCTTGAGAATTCATGTTTTTAACTTATATGATATTATTTATGAAATATGATTTGGCACATTACTCGCTATATAATATATATTATTCTGTTTTTCTAGTCTTGAACATAAAAAATTACTGTGAGCAACGAAATAAATTTTAAAGGAATTAAAGTCGTTGTGATAGATGATAGCAAAACTATCCGACGCACAGCCGAAATGTTTTTAACAAAAGCCGGTTGTGAAGTTATAACCGCAGAAGATGGATTTGATGCTTTGTCTAAAGTGGTTGAATTTAAACCAGATATTATTTTTATTGATCTGATGATGCCTCGTCTTGATGGTTATCAAACAACCGCTTTAATTAAAAATAATCCCGATTATAAACACATTCCTCTGATAATGTTATCTGGTAAAGAAGGTTTATTTGAACGTATTCATAGCCGCATTATTGGTGCTGATGATTATATGACAAAGCCGTTTTCGCGTGAACAATTAATGAATACCATTACAAATTTTGTAATACTGAAGAGAAATTAAATATGGCTCATATTTTAATAGTAGAAGATTCTCAAACCGATGCTTATATTATTAGACGCATTTTAGAAGATTTAGGTTATATAGTATCTATAGCTAATAATGGTGAACAAGGAGTTCAAAAAGCAAAAGAAATTTTGCCTGATCTCATTTTAATGGATGTTGTTATGCCCGGTTTGAATGGTTTTCAAGCAACACGGCGAATTACTAAAGCACCTGAAACTAGCCATATTCCGGTGATGATTCTTTCTTCTAAACATATGGAAAGTGATAGAGAATGGGGTAAAAGACAGGGTGCTAAAGAGTTTTTAATTAAACCTGTTAAACCTGACGAATTAATTAAGGCAATCAAAAAATGGCTGGATTAGATTCAGCTTTTAATTATTTAAAATTTATTGAACAGCGCGTTAAACAAAAGGAACTTAGTTTACCACCACGTGAATCAGATGGTGTAGCTTGGCGAGCTGTGGTTTTTCGATTAGAGGATGTTTATTTAGTTACTCCTCTTAAGGAAATACGTGAAATTTTATTTTATCCTGAACAATTATCAAGAATACCCGGAGTTAAACCTTGGATTAAGGGTTTGACAAATATTCGTGGAATATTGTTACCTGTAATTGATTTAAAAGCCTGTTTAGGTGATAAATCAATTAATATTGATAAGAATACACGAATGCTGATGATACATCAAAATGATATTTTTGCGGGTTTACTAGTTGATGAAGTATTGGGAATTAGAAGTTTTACGGAAAATGTTCAAGAAGGTATGGTTTGTGAAATAGATTGGCTTACACCTTTTATTCAGGGTATTTTCATAGAAAAAAATATAACTTGGATGATTTTTAATATCGAAAAATTCGCTAAAAGCGATTTATTTCTTAATATTCTTAACTCCTAAAGATTGATAAAAAATAATATGAAATTGTCTTTTCAAAGACTGGGGATGATAAAGATACGGTTAATTAGCCTGATTAGCATACTATTATTATTATTTGTGTTGATGATCGTAACTTTTGGTTTAGTAAATCGTAATCATAATAATGATTATGAGTATTTGAGTAATGTTACTCAATTACGTTTATTATGGCATCAAATTTTAGCTGCCGTAAATAATAATAATGATAACAAGTTGGTTGATTATCAGCATGAATACAAACAGCTATTAGATAGTTTAGCTCAGGGTAATCCAGATTCTGGTTTGCCTGCGACTCCATTATCAGCACGTATCATTTTAACTGATTTAAGAAATCAATGGAGTGGTACAGAAAATAGTGTCAATGTTGTTATAACAAAATTACTGGCTAAAAAATTAGATACTAAATTAGCTTCAAAACAATTAATGGGATTAAATCCATTAATTGTAAATCGTATAGAAAAATTGCAAACTGCTTATATTGAGGCTGCTAAACAACGTTTTATTTCACCACTGATTGCTAATAGTTTGGCGATTTTGGTACTAATATTATTAATTATATTAGTTTATTTATTTATAGAAACTAATAATGATCGTGATCGTGAAATTCAGAGACGTTTAAAAGACAGTGAGTCTGCTTATAAACAAAATCAAGAAGCTATTTTACGGTTATTAAGTGAAATTTCTGAAATAGCAGATGGTGATTTAACTACAAGTGCAACTGTAACAGAAGATTTTACTGGAGCTATTGCAGACGCTATTAATTTTTCAATTGAGGCATTAAGAGATTTAGTTATTAGTGTTAATAATACTGTATTGCAAGTCACATCAGCAGTAGAAAGTACAAGAGGCACTGCTAAACAGTTAATTACTGCACGTGAGCGACAAGAACAAGAAATTACTAAGGCTGGGCAAGCTATTACTGGTATGGCTAATTCGGTGAGAAAGGTTTCTGTTAGCGCAGTTAATTCAGCGGATGTTGCGAAAAAATCAGTTGATATTGCTAGTAAGGGTGCAAAAGCAGTGCAAGATATTATTTCTGGTATGGATGTTATCCGTGAGCAAGTTCAAGAAACTTCTAAGCGAATTAAACGTTTAGGTGAAAGCGCACAAGAAATTGGTGAAATTGTCAGTTTAATTGATGATATTTCTAATCAAACTAATATTTTAGCATTAAATGCTGCTATTCAATCTGCTATGGCTGGTGATGCTGGGCGTGGTTTTGCGGTAATTGCTGATGAAATTCAACGCTTAGCAGAACGTTCTGGTAATGCAACTAAGCAAATTGAGGCTATTGTAAAAACCATTCAGGGTGATACTAATGAAGCCGTTTCTTCTATGGAAGAAAGTACTAGTGGTGTAGTTTCAGGTGCGAAAATTGCGAAGAAAGCAGGTGAAGCATTAACTGAAATTGAACAAGTATCTGTACAATTGGCAGGGCAAATTGAAAATATTTCACAAACTTCACGTAGTCAAACAGCAGTAGCTGGTAATATTTCTAATACTATGAGAACAATTCAGGAAATTACCAAACAAACTTCTAAGAATACTGAAGAAACAAGCTCTTCAATTGAAAGATTAAGCGAATTAGCAAACGATTTAAAAAATTCAGTGGCAGGTTTCAAATTACCTGAATAATTATGACATATTTAAGTCTTACTTGGGTTAAAGTTAGTATTAATGATAATTTAAAACAAACACGTTATGCTTTGCAGCAATTTTTTGAAGATCAAAAAGATGAGTCTTTGCAACAATGTCTGGTTTATTTATCTGAAATAGAAGGAGCTTTTAAGATAACTCAATTACAAGCGGCTGCGAATTTAGTTGAAGTAATGAAGCAGACTATTAAATCTTTTGATACTAAAGAATCAACTTATAAAGCATTAATCAAAGCTTTAATTCAATTATCTACTTATTTGGATTATCTGTGTATTAATAAACATGATAAACCTTTGGCATTATTGCCATTAATAAATGATTTACGTGCTTGTAATTCACAGTCTGCTTTAGCGGCAAATAGTTTTTTTCATCCTAATTTATCTGTGATAACTCCTAAACCTGAAAAGATGGTGAATTTATCAGATGAAAAGTTACAAGAGTATCTACAAAAATTACGAGTTGCTTATAAAAAGGGTTTAGCCGCTATAGCTAAAAATTCTCAACAGGCTGGTTTAGAATTTATAGCAACAATAATGCAACGTTTACAAGCTGTTAATTCACCAATGAATAAATTATGGTGGGTAACTGAGGGCATTGTAGAAGCATTATTAGAAAATGGTTTGAAATTAAATAAGACTATTTTTAATTTATTGAAGCAATTAGATGCCGTTATCACATCAGTAAATGAACCACCTAAGAAGTTATTAACGCATTTATTGTATTTTGTGGCTCATGCTTCTTCTGAAGGTAACAAGATTACTGCTATTAAAAGCACATTTCAATTAAACGATTATGTAGAACAACCAGATGAAAATATTTTGGCAGTGCCATCGCTTGAAGTGATTCAAACTGCTGTGGCTGAAATAGATATAGAAACAGATTCAGATCAACTAGAAAATATTTTGAGCTTATTAAAAGTATCTCCAGATTATATTTCAAAATCGCAATTTGTAATAGAAATTTTAGCAGAACAAGGTATTTATGCTCATTGGAATAACAATCCTCAATTGGAATCTGCTGCTAATAAAGCAATTGTTGAAGTACAAAAGTATTGGAATCAGATACTTGAACAGTTAGAAGCAAATGAAAATGAAAATATAGCTGATCAAATTCAAGAAATAATTAATACTTTAACTAAATTATCTCATAATCATGTTGCTGAATTATTAACAAAGCTTAAGGAACATATTAAAGCTTCTAATATTAAAGAAGAAGTTATTTGTGCTTTAGCAGCAATTAAAGTTTATTTAGATATTATCCTTGGTAAATCTGATAAGAAGCCCGAAGAGATAATTTCCCTTATTAGTGATCAGTTATATGCAATTACCTAATTCTGATATTGATCCAGAAATTCTTGAAATATTTATTGAAGAAGTTCAGGAGGTATTGGAAGAAATTATCGTCGAATTCAATATCTGGAAAAACAATCAGACTGAACTTAATTCTCTTAACAATTTAGTACGTGGTTTTCATACTTTAAAAGGTAGTGGGCGTTTAGTTGGTGCGACAGTCATTGGTGATTTAGGCTGGCATTTTGAAAATGTATTGCGTAGTATTGTTGATGATAAGTATTCTCCAACTGAAGAACTTTTCTCTTTGTTAGAACAGGTTCCAACAATATTGCCAAATATCCTTGAGCAATTCAAAAATGATCAACAACCATCTGATGATATTGTAAAATTTATTAATACAGTTAATAAATTACTTAATAAACCAAATGAGTTAAATCTGGATGATTTAGAAATAGATGATTTGGAATTACCTGATGATATAGATGATTTGGATTTACCTGATGATGATGATATTGAAAATATTGATATATTGGAATTACCTGATGATGATGACAATGACAATAATATTCCAGCAGAACATGATCCAATTTTATTTGAAATTTTTCAAAAGGAAACTCGTGAACATCTAAGTAATTTAAAAATTCTATTAAAAAATCTGGAAGAGCATTTACCTGAAGTTATACGTGAATTTCATACTGTTAAAGGTAGTTCAAGAAATGTTAATTTTTTAACTATTTCTGAAATAGCGGCTCCAATGGAGGAGTATGCTAATGACTTATTAAGCAATAAAGTTAATGTATCTAATGATATACTAGTTTTATTTAATCAGGCAGTTGTGTTCATTGAAGATTTATTTAACGGTAAAACTGTTGATGTAGTAGCACAAAAAATTTTATTAGATAAAGTTCATGAGTTATTAGAAGAATTACAAAACGAAGCTAATAAGACTAATGCCGAAGATGATTTACCAGATGCTGATGATGAATTTATTACGCTATTTTTGGAAGAAGCAGATGAAATTTTAGAAAATACACAATCTCTATTAGAACGTTGGCAAGATTCACCTGATGATATGCAGTTAATGAAGGAATTGCAACGTGAGCTGCATACTCTGAAGGGTGGTGCTAGGATGGTTGGTATTGTTCAAATGGGTGATCTTAGTCATCATTTAGAATCTGTATTAACACAGATTGTAGAAGGTGGTAGTGAGTTTAATAGTTTATTACAAAATCTGATTCAAGATAGTGTCGATGCACTTGCCGCAATGGTGGAAAATTTGCGTGCTCGTATTCCTTTGGAAATACCAGCAGGATTAATTCAGCAAATAAATGCTGCTATAAACGGTGAACAGACTCAAGAAACTGTAACTCAGATTAAAGAAAAAAAGCCTAAAAAATCTCCAGAAACATTAGAGGAAACTGAAGAAAATATAAGAGTACAGGCTAGTTTAATTAATAAACTAGCTAATATGGCTGGTGAATTATCTATTTCACGCGCTCATATGGAGCAATATCAGCAAGTGGTAAAAAGCAATTTGGCAGAAATGGATCAAACGGTGATACGCTTGCGTGATCAATTGCGACGTTTAGAAATAGAGACAGAAGTGCAAATTTTTTCTAACTTTGCGGATTCTGATGAAGAATTTGATCCTTTAGAATTAGATCGTTTTTCATTAATGCAACAGTTATCGCGTAGTCTCATAGAAAGTGTGAGCGATGTAATTAGCATTCAAGAAATATTAAAACGTGAAACCAGACATAGCGATAATTTATTAATTGAACAAGCGCGTTTAAGTTCAGATTTACAAGAAGGTATTATGCAAACTCGTATGATACCTTTTGGTAAAATTTCATCACGTTTGCAAAGAATTGCACGAGTAACGGCTGGCGAATTGAAAAAACAAGTCAATTTGGTAATTCATGGGGAAACTATTGAATTTGAAAGAACTATTTTAAATAGCTTAATTGCGCCGCTAGAACATATGCTTAGAAATGCAATTGGACATGGGGTTGAAGACGCTGAAACTCGTAAACAAGCTGGTAAATCTGAAATTGCTAATATCAATGTATATTTATCTAGGGAAGGATCGGAATTAGTAGTAAAATTAAGTGATGATGGAGCTGGTTTAAATATAGCGGCAATATATGAAAAGGCGCAAGAACGTGGTTTAATTAAACCTAATGCTGTTGTTAGTAAACAGGAATTAATAAATTTAATCCTACAACCTTCATTTAGCACTGCAAAAAAAGTTACTCAAGTATCAGGGCGAGGAGTAGGTATGGATGTAGTTACTGCTGAAATTAAACATTTAGGTGGTAATTTATTAATTCATTCTAATACTGGTGAAGGTACTACATTTGAAGTTCGTGTACCACTTTCTTTAAGTGTTGTTCAAACTTTAATTGTTAATATTGGTGACGAAGCTGTTGCAATACCGATTAATTATTTAGAGGCTTTAAGAAATATACCTAGCAGTGAGATTTTCTGTGAATCAGATGATAATTATTATTATAATTATATGGATAATAAATATCGTGTGTTTCATTTAGGAGATTTATTAGGTTTTAATAAGTCTAATACCATTGATCGCCCTTTAATTCCAGCTTTGTTGATTAATACTCCTAAATCTCGTACAGTTTTATTAGTTGATGCAATTGAGGGTATGCAAGAAATTATTAATAAATCTGTTGGTAAACAGTTAGGTATTATTCCTTGGATATCAGGTGCTTCTATTTTAGGTGATGGTAGGGTTGTATTAATTGTAGATGTATCTGCATTAAATCATCAAGATCGTTGTTTAAAATTAGAAGAACTTACTAATGAAGCTGAAAAAGATCAGAATATTAGAAAGATTATGGTAGTAGATGATTCTATTACGGTGCGTAAAATTACTGTTCGTTTATTAGAACGGCAAGGAATGGAAGCATTAACAGCGAAAGATGGTTTTGACGCGATGGCAAAGTTGCAAACTTATACACCGGATTTAATTTTATTAGATGTAGAAATGCCACGTATGGATGGATATGAGTTAGCAACCCAAATACGTAATAATCCTGATTTAAAGCATCTACCTATTATTATGATCACATCACGCACAGGTATAAAGCACCGTGAAAAAGCACAAAAACTTGGTATAAATCGTTATTTAGGTAAGCCATTTAATGATATTGAATTAATGGAAAATATAAGGGATTTACTTTCATGATATTGCGTTGTATTTTAATACCGATTGGATGTGGGCAATTATTATTGCCAAGTGCTGTAGTGGCTGAAATTTGCTCTTATGATGAACCTAAAGAAATAACGAATCACAATGGTGTATTAGGTTTTATAGATTGGTGTGATAAAGAGTTACCATTATTATCAGTTGAAGAAGGATTATCATTACCTACTCCTAATTGTGTTAATAAATATCAAAACCTTATATTATATGGTTTAGATTCTATAGAATTTTATGCTATTAGAGCGACTGATATGCCACGTAGTTTAATGGTGAAGTCAGAAAATTTAATTGAATTAGAAAAGATTGAATCTCATAATGGTTTAATATATAAAGTTGAATATGAGTCAGAAGTGGCTTGGTTGCCGGATTTGAGTTATTTGGAAGGAATTGCAACTCAAGATAATAAATAAACCTGACAGGTTTTAAAAACCTGTCAGGTTTTTTTTTAGATATGCCCCTGCAATATATTACGAAATACGTCAGGATTTTTAATATGTGTAATTTCTCCTGGGCGGGGAAAATGTAAGTCTTGTAAGCGCGATAGCCAGAATCTCAGTGCCGCTGCTCGTAACATGGTTGACCATGTCTCTAGTTCTAAATCTGAAAGTGGTCGTTGTTTTATATAGCTTTCTAGTAGGGCATTCACTCGTTTAGTATCTAAGCTTCCATCAGCTTGAACGCACCAATCATTTACCGTTACTGCCAAATCATATATTAATATATCATTACAAGCATAATAAAAATCAATTATACCTGATAATTTATCTCCTTCAAATAAGGCATTATCACGGAATAAGTCAGCGTGAATTACTCCAGTTGGCAAATTAACTAATTGATAATTATGTTGAAATTCTAATTCTGCTTTTAAAAGTTTAGCGTCAGCAGTTGTCATTAGTGGCAAAACTCGTTCAGCAGTAATTTTCCACCAATGTGATCCTCTTCCATTAGCGCGATGATGAGGAAAATCTGGACTTATAAGGTGTAAATTAGCTAATGCTTTACCAATTTCACTGCATTGAATCAAATTCGGTTTTTTAACATCTGTACCAGATAGACGTTCAACTAAAGCGGCTGGTTTGCCCTTTAGTTGACGTAAATATTCTCCATTGTTATCAGCTATTGGATGGGCACTAGGAATATTATGTTCAGCTAGATATGCCATTAATTTTAGAAAATATGGTAATTCTTCTGCTGTTAATCCTTCAAATAAGGTTAATACAAATTCGCCACTGGAAGTGGTAACAAAATAATTAGTATTTTCTATGCCAGCATTAATTCCATTATATGCTATTAAATAGCCTATTTTATAATGGTTTAAAAAATCTTTAAGTTCTTGGGGTTCAATTTTGGTATAAACAGACATTTCTTAGCAAGAAGGGTGGTTATCATAATGGTTCAAAATAGTTTGCATGACTTTTGATGGTTTGTCAATTATTTATTATGATACTTGATACCAACGCTCTAAATCTTCCGGGCGATCAATATCCCATTGAGTAGCTAATTGATACCATTTGATTCCTAAAGCATTTAAACGTTGTTTTGTAATAGAAAATACTTCCGATGTACCCCAAGGTATATTGGTGAATATTTCTGGTATGAATTGTCGCATCCCAATTAATACATAACCACCATCTTCAGCAGGTGATAATACGACGCTATAATCTTTTTGTAAAGCGGCAAAAGCATCATAAATAATTTTCGGAGTTAAAATTGGGCAGTCGCTGCCTATTAATACTGTTGGTTGGCAACTGTTTAAAGCATAAGCCATTCGTTCTCCTAAACCAATTCCTTGTTGACGATATAAACTTATATCAAATTTCTGTTGACAAGTTTGAAAAAAAGGATGCAATTCATCAGGCGCACACCATAATTGCACTTGAAATAATTTACTAAATTTTTGCAGATTTAGTTGAACGAATTGTTTATGTAAATCAGTGGCGCCAGCGGCACCAATTTTTGGAATTAAGCGTGTTTTGACTTGTCCATATATTGGTGCTTTTGCGAATATTTGTAATTTCAATAATATTTCTTTAAAGTTTTAGGGCTTACCCCTAAACTATAAGCTAAGCGTAAGCTCCACATTAATAATATAGTACGTATAATTCCATTTTGTTCCCACCGACGACTAGAGGTAATCACCGGTGTTTTTATACATATTGGGCGTGTTATACGTTTTAGACGACGACTTAAATCTAAATCTTCCATTAAAGGAATATCAGCAAATCCATCTATTTGTTTAAATATACTAGCTTTTACAAATATAGCTTGATCACCAGTGGCAATTCCAGTAAAACTTGAACGCCAATTAATCATACGTTCTACTAAACGTAATAATCGAGCTTTACCTGATAAGCGTACATCAAATCGCCCCCAAGCTTTGCCATCTTGTTGTAATGCTTGATTAATTAATTGATCAGCATTGTCAGGTAATCTGGTATCAGAATGTAAAAATAATAAAATATCATTGTTAGCATATTCCGCGCCAGCATTCATTTGCCAACCACGCCCTTCTTCTGCTAATAATACGCTATCAGCGTATTGAGCAGCTAAACTATAAGTTTTATCAAAACTTCCACCATCAACAACAATGACTTCATGCCCAGCTTCACGTAATACTTTTAATCTTTCTAAAGTACCTGTTATTATATCTTCTTCATTTAATGCTGGAATTATAATTGATAATAATCCATTCAAGATAATGCTCCTCCACAACTACTGCCTTGCCCTGCTGTACAACCATAACAATGCCCAGCAACAACAATCTGATTACCATTGAGATCGACGTTGGTTAATTCCGAAATATGTTGCTGCTTGTTGCTATTTATTTGTAAGGGCAAATTTAGCATTTGATTAAAATCACAGTCATATACATAACCTTGCCAATCAATGCTAATTAGATTTCGACACATTACTGTTTTTAAGTTAGCGTCGGAATGAGCATTGCGTAACAATTGCATATAACCATCAAATAGCCCTTTTGAAATTAACAGACTACCATACCGTTGTATGGGCATATTACAAATCGTAAATATTTGATTAAACACAATCTGATACTTATCCCATAAAAATTTTGTATAATCAGTATTTAAACTGTCTTGCGGCGGAGGTAATTCTGCACCTTGCGGATTAAATACTAAATTTAGTATCAAATCCGATTTGCCATAGCCTAAAGCATTCAGTTTTTGCAAACCTTTAATACTGTCTTGAAATACTCCTTTACCTCGTTGTTTATCAACATTTTCTTCTAAATAACATGGTAATGAGGCTATAACTTCCACCTGTTGTGCCGCTAAAAATTCTGCTAAATCTGGTTGTTCTAATAAGATCGTTAAATTGCAACGATCAATAACATGTATTCCAATCTTACCTGCCGCTGTAACTAAATAGCGAAAGTTAGGATTTAGTTCTGGGGCACCACCTGTTAAATCTAAATTTTTTATAGATGGATTAGCAGCTAGGTATGCTAATATTTGATCACAAGTCTCGCGTGTCATAATTTCCTTACGATTTGGACCGGCATTAACATGGCAATGAACACACTGTTGATTACATAAGTAACCAAGATTGACTTGTAAAGTTTCTAACTGATCGCGTTTTATATTTGGAAACGGAATGTCTTGCAATAAAGCTAAGGTATCTAACATAATTTTTATCGAGTATTAAAGCTTGAAAACTTTACTTTACCATCAACAAAAATTATATTCGCGCTTGCATATAAGGAATTCCATTGCATACGTGTGCCAGATAAACCAATTCCTCCAATATTACCGAAATTAGCAGCATTGATTTGATCGGGTTCACCTAAAATAGCAACGACTTCTGCTTGAGTCATTCCTTCTTCAATTTGAGCAAAATTACGTGCATTTAATCTTCCCAAAGAACAAGCATTTACTATTATTATTATAATTCCAATTATAATAAGTGATCTATAAAATCTCATAATTATCTCCTATGACAAAAAAATCTGTATTAATTACTGGCTGTTCTAGCGGTATAGGCTATGAAGTAGCGCATGGTTTAAAAAAACGGGGTTATTCTGTTTTTGCTACAGCACGTAAAGCAAATGATGTAGCTCGTTTACAACAAGAAGGCTTAGAAAGCCTTGTCTTAGACTTAAATGATTCAAAATCCATACACACAGCGGTAGAAATTGTATTAGAGAAAACCAATGGACGATTATATGGGTTATTTAATAACGCCGCTTACGGTTTACCCGGTGCTGTTGAAGATATAAGTCGAGAGGCTTTACGTCAACAATTTGAAACTAATTTATTTGGCACGCATGAATTAACATGCAAGATATTACCCATAATGCGTCAACAAGGCGAAGGGCGAATTATTCAAAATAGTTCGGTATTAGGTTTTGTCGCCTTGTCTTATCGTGGAGCTTATAATGCTAGTAAATTTGCTTTGGAAGGTTTGACGGATACTTTAACTTTAGAATTGGCGAATACTAATATAAAAATTAGTTTAATAGAACCCGGACCAATTACAAGTAAATTTCGTGCGAATGCATATCTGATGTATAAAAAACATATTAATGCTGAACAGAGTGTTCATAAAGACAATTATCTGAAAATGGAACAACGTTTATTAAAAGAAGGTGATGTTGCTCCATTTACTTTGCCGCCTGAAGCGGTATTAAAAAAAGTCATTCATGCTTTAGAATCTAAGAATCCTAAAACACGTTATTATGTAACCTTTCCTACCTATTTATTTGGATATTTAAAACGAATATTGCCAGATAAAGTGATGAATAGAATCTTAAAGCGTGTTACTTAATTCAATCATTACCCAATCTTCACGTTCTACCATTTGTATGGTATTCATGTAAGGCTGATATGCCGCTATTATTTCATCAGCTTGTTCTTTTAGGATGCCTGATAATATCAGAGTTGATTTGGGTTTTAAATGTTTAGTTAGTATTGGAGCTAATTCTATTAAAGGTTTGGCTAAAATATTGGCTAGTATTATATCTGCTTGTGGTAATGCTTCATCTGGTAACTGGCAGCTAATAATTTGATTAACTTCATTTTTTTTAGCATTATCTTCTGTGGCTATTAGGGCTTGTGGATCATTATCAACTGCCCATACATCTTTGGCTCCTAATTTGGCAGCAGTAATTGCTAAGATACCTGAACCACTACCATAATCAATTATTGTTTTACCTGATAAATATTGGTGTTTATCTAAGCATTCTAAGCATAAGGCTGTAGTAGCATGTGTGCCGGTTCCAAATGCTAAACCCGGATCCAGTAAAATATTCACTGCTGAAGGGTTCGGAGGTGTTGACCAACTTGGGCAAATCCATATTCTTTCCCCAAATTGCATTGGATGAAAATCATCCATCCAAACACGAGTCCATTCTTGATCTTCTAAAATTTGTATTTCATAATTTCGATCTGGTAACTGAGTTAGATCAGGTGTTTCTTCAAATAAA
>Ga0256847_1000415_pt1 | contig 27600 bp, 28 predicted proteins | sample TeddybearmetaG_FD_189099 | JGI IMG/M metagenome (GOLD analysis project Ga0256847, IMG submission 189099) | Hydrothermal vent microbial communities from East Pacific Rise, Pacific Ocean - Teddybear | ecosystem: Environmental > Aquatic > Marine > Hydrothermal vents | place: Pacific Ocean: East... | reverse complement strand
GGGTGTTTATAAAAAAACTTTCGAGCTGAATAATGATGGAGGTATTATTGAGTACAAACTCACTTTAAATGTTGATGGTACTTTTTTATATTATTATTATCGTAAACTAGCTACTTCAAAATTAAAAGAAGATTTATATGGAAAAGGGATTTGGGAAGTGAATAAAAAAAATGTACTCTTTTTTTACACAACTGCTGAAACTGATTTAGACGAAAAATACAGTCTTGATTTTACAGGTTCAAAAGCGCGTTATATTACCAAATCGCCAAGAGATAAATCGGATCGCGATATAAAAACAAACATCCGGTTTTACGATACTGAATTAAAAATCCTAAAAGGTATTAAACTTTTTAAAGTTGAATAATTTTTTCTGAAAAAATTATTCAAAAATAGTATTTATAAATGAAAAGAATCTTTAGCCAACACTGGGCAGACTACGAATTAATCGATGCTGGTAATAATAAAAAACTAGAACGTTGGGGAAATATTATTACAATAAGACCCGAACGAAACGCCTACTTCGCTCCTATTCTATCCTTCAATGAATGGCAGCAAAAAGCACATTTTGAGTTTATTGAAGAAACAACAAATACAGGTACTTGGAGGTCATTAAGAAAAAACTTTCCGCTAGAAATAGATGGTAAGATGGCGAATTGGCAAATTAGTTATAAGGAATGTATTTTTAATCTTCAGCTTACCAAGTTTAAACATTTGGGGATTTTTCCGGAGCAACAAACCAATTGGGCTTTTATTAAAAAACACATTAATAAAGAAGGTAAATTCTTAAACTTGTTTGCATATACAGGCGCAGCATCTTTGGTTGCAAATAGTTCTGGGGCAGATGTTTATCATTGCGATTCGGTTAGACAAGTAATTAGTTGGGCGAAAAATAATATGGAAAGCAGTAATCAAGATGGAATACATTGGGTGTTAGAAGATGCTTTAAAGTTTGCTTCAAAAGAAGTTCGAAGAGGAAAGAAATACGATGGTATTATTATGGATCCGCCAGCATTTGGTTTAGGTGTAAAAAAAGAACGCTGGAAAATAGAAACAAAGTTTCCAGAATTAGTTAAAGTTGCTAGTGAACTTCTAAGCGAAAATGGTTTTCTAATTATAAACAGCTACTCCCCAAAATTAAAAGAAGAACTCATACGAAAAACTGTACAACAATATTTTCCTTCAAAGAAAATAGAAATCAATAAACTTTCAATTAAAACAACCACGAAAAAAACGCTAGAATATGGTGATTTAACAAGGGTTTATTAGTTCTCGATACAAATTTTACATTCGTGAAATTCACTCGAACTGACAAACGGTTTAAAAAAAATCAATCTGATTTGTAACCTTTTTTTATGTTTTCAATCTAAAGCCTACAAACTTTAAAAATTAAACATGAAAACATTTAAAAAACCATTCAAACAATTCGTACTTGTAATAGCATTAGGCTTCATTACTACAAGCACTTTTTCACAAACAACATTAACCGATCCAGAGGTTGCTTCGGTGGCAGTAGTTGCTAATCAAATAGACATTAGTTATGCCGAAATTGCTATTGAAAGATCTACAAACAAAGATATTTTAGAGTTCGCTAAGCGCATGATTACCGACCATAATGCTGTCATTCAACAAGCAGTGGCCTTGGTAACAAAATTAAGTGTAACACCAAAAGACAATGCAGTTAGTATGTCGTTATTAGATGGCGCAACTAAGACAAAAAAAATGCTAAACAATGCCAGCAATAAAGATTTTGATAAAATGTATATCGATAATGAGGTTGCATATCATAAAGCTGTAATTGCAGCAATTAAAGATTTATTAATTCCTGAGACAGACAATGCAGAATTAAAAAGTTTACTAGAAGAAGTATTACCTGCATTAGAGGCACATTTAGGACATGCCGAAATGGTTCAGAAAGGATTAAAATGAAGCCGTTACTTTTAATTACTATTTTTTTTATTGGGTTTAGCACAGCAAGTTTTGCGCAAACCCAAAATAAAAAACACATTGTTGAAATACGAAAAATGAAATTTAAACCAGCTGTTCTCAACGTAAAAAAGGGAGATACAGTGGTGTGGATAAATCGTGATTTTTTTCCGCATGATGTTGCTGGTGAAAATGGTGAATCTTGGCAATCATCACCTTTAGAAAAAGGACAGACATTTACAAGAATAATTACAAAAAGTGAAAATTATTTTTGTCCCTTACATATTGTTATGAAAGGAAAACTGATTGTTGAATAATGCTTTTATAGTATTAGGTTATAAGAATCCCTATGTTAAAGAACATGGGGATTTCTTTTTGAAAGCAGTTCGTGTATAAATTTATTTTACTACTTTTCAAAAAAAAATAAATCAATTTTGAAAACAGCAACAGTAAGAGAATTAAAAACAGAATTAAGTCATAGTTCACAAAGTGAATTATTAGACCTTTGTTTACGCTTATCAAGATTTAAAAAAGAAAATAAAGAATTACTTACCTATTTGTTGTTTGAATCTTCGAATGAAGAAGGTTATAAAGAAGCTATAAAAGTTGAAGTAGATGAATTATTTGAAGCTATTAATGTAAGCAGTTATTACTTCATTAAAAAAAGTGCTCGTAAAATTTTACGCCTCATAAAAAAATACAATCGTTATTCATTAAATAAAGAAACAGAAGTTGAGCTATTGCTATATTTTTGCATAAAATTAAACAACTTTTACCCTTCAATTAAACGAAATGTTACACTTACAAATTTATTAAACAGACAAGTGGCTTTTGTAAAAAAGAAGGTAGCTTTATTACATGAAGATTTACAATATGATTTTCAAATAGAAATAAATAAAATTGAAACTAATTAAATAAAAATACATGATTACTATTTACCATAACCCGCGCTGCAGCAAGTCTAGAGAATGTTTAACTATGTTAGAAGGATTGGATGAAGAAGTACAAATAGTTACATATTTAGACGGAAGCGTCGATAAAGAAAGGCTTCAAGAATTAATTAAATTATTAGGAATAAAACCAACTGAATTAGTTCGTAAAGGCGAATCTATTTGGAAAGATAATTATAAAGGAAAGACTTTAAGCGATGATGAAATTATTAAAGCAATGGTTAAAAATCCTATTTTAATCGAGCGCCCTATAGTTGTAAAAGATACTGTTGCATTAATTGGAAGGCCTCCAAAATCGATTGAAATTATAATAAATAATTAAACAAAAAGGGCTGCGAATGCAGCCCTTTTTGTTATATAAATACGAGATTAATCTTCTAGATTTCTTCGTTCTTTCTTGCTTCACGTTTCATCTTCCAACGTTCAAGTAAAGATCCTCCAATCCAATAAGGAATAATAGATACTAAAAATATCATTAGCCAAAAACCGATTGTAATGATTGTTATAAAAGCAAGAAATCCTAAATATTGATCAAAATCGAACATAGTCTTTTGTTTAATTATGGGTCAAAGATACTATGAAAAAATGGAATATCATAACAGCGGTATTTAAAAATTAGACATTAATTCTTAATTGGTTTCAGCAAAAAAAAGACTGTTTTTCGTACCTTTGTGTTCTAAAATATTTTTCCATGAAATACAGAATTGAGAAGGACACAATGGGTGAGGTTCAAGTACCTGCCGAAAAACTTTGGGGAGCCCAAACCGAACGCTCTCGAGCTAATTTCAAAATTGGAAAGCCAGCATCAATGCCTCTTGAAATAATATATGGTTTTGCTTATCTAAAAAAAGCAGCTGCATATACAAATTGTAAACTAGGTGTTTTAGCTGAAAATAAAAGAGACTTAATCGCCAGCGTATGTGATGAAATTTTAGAAGGAAAACACGACGATCAGTTTCCGTTAGTTATATGGCAAACCGGAAGTGGTACCCAAAGTAATATGAATGTAAACGAGGTTATTGCAAATCGTGCTCACCAATTGGCAGGAAATGTTATTGGTGAAGGCGATAAAACCCTGCAACCAAACGATGATGTAAATAAATCGCAATCGTCTAACGACACATTTCCTACTGGAATGCATATTGCAGCTTATAAAAAGATTGTTGAAAATACGCTCCCAAATGTAAAAAAGCTTCGAGATACCTTAAAAAGTAAATCTCAAGAATTTGCAACCATTGTAAAAATTGGTAGAACCCATCTTATGGATGCAACTCCCCTAACTCTAGGACAAGAATTTAGTGGCTATGCTTCTCAATTAGATCACGGAATAAACGCTTTAGAAAATACACTATCACATTTATCTGAACTCGCTCTAGGCGGTACTGCTGTTGGAACTGGAATTAATACTCCAAAAGGATATTCAATTATGGTATCTGAATTTATTTCAGAATTTACACAGTTACCATTTGTTTCAGCAAAAAATAAATTTGAAGCCTTAGCTGCTCATGATGCAATTGTAGAATCACACGGAGCATTAAAGCTACTTGCGGTATCACTTACAAAAATAGCAAACGATATTCGTTTATTGGCAAGTGGCCCTCGATGCGGGATTGGCGAAATTACTATTCCTGCTAATGAACCAGGCTCTTCAATTATGCCTGGAAAAGTAAACCCAACACAATGTGAAGCACTTACAATGGTTTGCGCACAAGTTATAGGAAACGATGTTGCGGTTTCAGTTGGAGGAATGCAAGGACACTTTGAGCTAAATGTTTTTAAACCAATGATGGCGAAAAATATTTTAGAGTCGGCACAATTAATTGGTGATGCTTGTAACTCTTTCGATATAAACTGTGCACAAGGAATAGAGCCAAACCATGACATTATTAAAGAACAGTTAAATAATTCTTTAATGTTAGTTACTGCACTAAATACAAAAATTGGTTATTATAAAGCCGCAGAAATTGCAAATACTGCTCATAAAAATGGTACAACATTAAAAGAAGAGGCTGTTAATTTAGGTTATTTAACTGCCGAAGAATTTGATGCTTGGGTAAAACCTGAAGATATGATTGGCTAACTTCTTTTTAACAATATATTTTTTGTAGGAAATAACCTACTACGTTAAAATATATATTAAATATCATCGATTAAGCACATAGTTTTACCGTTAAAGTATATTTTTTATTATATTTGAGTCCCAAATTTGTTAAACCGTACTTATATGAGGCTTATTATAGTAAGTGTCTTTTTGTTATTTAGTTATGTTTTTTCTGCACAGAATACAGTACTAATTACACAAAATACTTCACAAGAATTTAATTTAGAGTCATTATCTCAATCAACATTTTCTAATATCACTAACTTTAATCAAGGTTTAAATAATGGAACATTTTGGTTTAAGATTTACAACGATAATCAAATGTCTAATGTGCTTCAGATACCCTCTACACATATCGATAATGTTTCTCTTTATTCTTCAAAAGGAATCGAGTTTGGAGAAACTGTTTTCTCTAGGTTTCCAACATTTTCATTAGATAAATATGATGACTACCCATTGTACATGAAAGTTAATATGTTAAAGGAGGCATACTTTCCTATTACAATAACACCAAAAAACACGTACCTAGAAGCCAATCAAAAAACACTTTTTAAATTAGGCGGTTATTATGGTTTTGCTATCATGGTAATTTTAATTAACCTAATGTGTTTTATATTGTTTGATGAAAAAGTATTTCTACATTATTTAATTTTTTTAAGCACAGTAACACTTTCATTTTTTTACAGTGATGGTTTGTTTCACTTATTTGGGTTTAATGGAGCGTTTTCAATAAAATTTTTAGAGCCCATTCTGCATATTGCTGTTGCTATATTTGGAGCTTATTTTGCTACTAATTTTTTAAAATTGTACGAATACCTTCCGAAGTTAAAATGGCTAACCTCTGGATTTATTCTATCTGCTGCTATATTGTTTACTGTTAATTGGATAAACGGGCAATGGATTTATGCTGCTATTGCAGAAGCCATTACGTTTTCAATTTTAGCTATTCATTTACTTGCAGGAATAACATTATTTAAAAGCAAGGTGTATGCACGGTTTTATGTTGTAGCATATAGTTTATTTCTATTTTTAGTTTTTGATTATTTTGTTTTTAAAAACTTCGGAATAAATTTTCTATCGATTAGCTCTTTACAATTAAAAGTAGCTGGTATATTAGAAATGATTGTTTTAACCTATGCTATTATGTATCGCATGCGAAGTATTAAAGAAGAAAATGAATTAATGCAAACTGAAATGCGCATCTATTTAAAACGAATTGAAATGATGCGACTTACCGAAAACATTCAGATGGTTGATGATATTTATATTGAAAATTTAATCGATCATTACAATCTAAGTCATACCGAAACACGATTATTACAATACATTTCTGATGGAAATGACAATACGAAAATTGCGAGAAAGCTTAATACTACTGAAAAAGTAGTTGAAAAAATTACCAAAGAATTATACCAAAAACTTGAAATTGGTGAACAAGTTCAAGAAGATTATAGAATAGTAGATGAGCAACCAGACTATATCTATAATTAGAAAAACATAAATAACCTAGATAACCAACCTATCTTAACTGGAGTAAGGGCTTAACAATTTTGTTAAGCCTTTACTTTTTATAATACTTCTTATTCTTTAAATAAGCGAAGAAACTTAATATGATTACAAATGCAAAAGAATAAAAAACAAACATAGGAGTAATTGGCTTATCACCACTTGCATACGAATGCAATCCACCAAGGTAAAAATTAACACCAAAATAGGTCATCATTATCATTGAAAAAGCTAGAGTAGCTGCAACATTAAATCCCCATCTTCCTCGTAATCCTGGCACCAAGCGCATGTGAATTACAAAAGCATAAATCATAATACTAATAAGCGCCCAGGTTTCTTTTGGATCCCATCCCCAGTAACGTCCCCAACTTTCGTTAGCCCATTGTCCTCCTAAGAAGTTTCCGATGGTAAGCATAACCAATCCCACGGTAAGTGCCATTTCAGTAATTATTGTTAATTCTTTAATATTAAGTCCCACTCTTAGCTTATTGTCTTCAGTAGTAAAAACCATTAGTAACAAAGACACAACTCCTAAAATCATACCTAAGGTAAATGGACCGTAACTTGCTACAATAATTGCTACGTGTATCATTAACCAATAACTATCTAAAACTGGTTGTAGGTTTGCGATACTAGGGTCTAACCAGTTTAAATGAGCTGCCCACAAAATAATAGCGGCTACAAAGGCTGTAGAAGCAACCGTTAAATCACTCTTTCTCCCAAGTGTTAAACCAAATAAAACCGTTGCCCAAGCAACATAAACTACCGATTCGTAAGCATCACTCCAAGGTGCATGTCCGCTAATATACCAACGTGTTATAAGCCCGACTGTTAGTAGTATAAAAAATATCCAAATAATATATTTTGAAATTTTTATAGGTATGTTGAAAGATTTTCCGCCTTTAAATATTTGAAAAATAATAAAGAAAAACATAAGTACTCCAATTAATAAAAAGTACTTGTATAATCGATTAAAGATATCGACTTTATTATAGGTTAGTTCTGTTTTTATTTTTAATTCTGAAGGCATTACATCTCCACCAAATGTGCGTTGAAATTTAGATAAACCTACTAATAGTTGATCAGGTTTCGAATAATCTTTTGTTTCATTTGCATCTCGTAATAATTCGAAATAAACTGGAAAAAAGTTTCGAACAAACATCGAGTCTTGCCCTTTAATGCTAGATTCGTTAAGCTCGAGTGCTGTTATCCAATCATTATTATCATTTTTTGGAACTGGAAATAATTTAAAAATACTTCCGCCTAGTGTTTGATTTAATAAATAGAAATGTTGATGAACGTTTCTAAAATCTTTCTCGAACTGATTTAAATTTACTTTACGCTCAATTTCTTCAATATAGGGTGCCAATTTATAATTTCCTTTTTCATCAAAAAGGTCGAGCATCGACACTCTTTTAGTTTCTTTAGGCACACCAAGTATCTTACGTATACTATCGTTTCCGCGTTTTAAATAAACAATAGGTGCTTCAAACCAAACGCTTGGAAAATTGCACATCGATAGCAATACCTGATTTGCATCTAAATCTTCATAATGATCTTGGTTACTAATTTTTCGAAGTAATTCTGAAGAATATGTATTAATAGGCTTCATTCGCCCATCGTCTTGTAACACTAACTTTCCGAAGTTAGCTGCATGTTCCTTAGACGTAATCGTAGAATAAATTATAGAATCTATTTGTGCTTTAGTTTTTAGCGTTGGTTTTTCAGCAAATTCTTGCGCAATACCAAAACTTGAAACCGATAAGAGAATCAAAAATAGCAGGGCTTCTTTTTTCTTTTTCAATTTTTTAAGGCCCTTCTTTAAAAATCCAAAACGTGAATTTTTATCGAATAAAATGGCAAGTAAACCAAGATAAAGTAGCGTATAACCAACATAAGTTATCCATGTTCCAACAAGGTCATGGCTCACCGATAATACAGTTCCTTTTTCATCTTTATCGAATGATGCTTGAAAAAAACGAAATCCGCCATTATCTAAAATATTATTCATATAAATATCATAATCGTAATAATCGGTTGTAGTATTATTAACCGTTACTTTACTTTTAAAAGCTGAATAACCAAACTCGGTTCCAGGGTAACGATCGGCAACAAAATCATTTAGGGTAATACTAAAAGGCAATGTAATAACCTCAGCTCCATACGATAGCGACACTTTTAAGCCACTAACTTCAACTACTGTAGGGCTAGATGAAGTGCCCTTACCTCCAAGCAATTCGACGCGTTTTGTTACACCCTTAGAAGTTACATCTAGTATTAAGGCATCTTGTTTATTCTTTTTATTTTCGGTTGCTCTAATAACACCAAACTTTCCTTTTGTAATAGAATCGGGTATAACAAAGGCCATACCACCCATTCGATAAAGCGATCGTAAGTTAAAAGATTGAAGGCTATCTGCAAATACCTCACCTTCCTTTTGATCGGCCATACGCATATAATTACCTTCAAAAGGTGTTGAGATACTAAAGCTTCCTGTTTCAGAAACCATCAAGTTTATCGCTCCTTCGGTTGGGTTATTAAGCGAAAACAGCATATTATGAATATCCATTACATCGCCCATTTTAAGCCAATGTTCATGTCGGGTACCGTCGCCTGCCTCAACAATTTTTAAATATTGGTCGCCATCTTCAGAAACAACAAGCCCTTCCTCTGCTCCATAATAATAATCTACATACGAAATCGTTACAGGTTGCTCGTTATAATCGGTGTTTATTTCAAAACTATTATTTAGTCTTTCAGATAAAACAAGTTCTTTAGGTTTAATGGTTCGTCGTTGTGCCACACCATCTACTTCATAGTCGCCATCGATAAATGTATTTAGGTAGGTTTTAGACGATAAAAAAGTATTTTCGGTACTTCCTTCTCGAATGTGCATCATACCTTCATAACTTATATATCGTGTTACAAAAGCACCAATAATAATTAATATGAACGAAAGGTGTAATAATAGTGTTGACCAGTTTTTTCTTTTATGAAGCTGATACTTCTTCATATTTCCTATAAAATTAATAACAAAAAGTAGCATAATTGCTTCAAACCACCAAGCGTCATAAATAAGTTCTCTTGTATATGGCGAGGGAGATGTATCTGAACTTGCATCTAAGAAAGTGCCAATAGCCATTGCTGCTGCAAATACAACAAATAATATAGATGTAAGTCGTGTTGAAAAAAGTATTGAAAAGAGTTTCTTCATTTTTCGAAAATAATTTGATGCAAATTTAGGTAATTATACCTATTTAACTTTATAATGTTGTGTAATTATATTGGAATATTTTTTACTAGATTAAAATAGAAATAGTTTTGATAGTCGTAGTTATGGTAAAATATTTATATGAAAATTTTGTGAAAAAGAAATGATATAATGCGACAAAATAAAGTTAAATAGGTATTATCTGTTGTTATTTGTTTCTACTTTCGAACATTTTTAAATGTAAAAATGTACTCATATTTCTAGCCCTATTTTTTGCTAATTGTGCTTTTTCGCCAATAAACAAGGAGTCAATTGTTTCAAACCAAAGATTAATCCATGTACCAAAATGAAGTTCACTTATGGTATTATTGTGAAAATTATCTACTTCAACGTGTTTCTCTAAGGGGTTTCCAGTATATTTTTTTATTAAAAATAAGTTTGTTTCCCAAAAATCGGTTAAAAGTGATAAATGGGTTTCCCAATCTTTAATGATTGAATTAAAGATTGGACCCAACAAATCGTCTTTCCTAACTTTTACATAAAAACTATCGACTAATAATGCTACATCTTCTCGAGACTCTATATCATTTAACAAATCCATATCTTTAATTTTACTGCAAAGATAAAAAGTTGAAACTAGTTCAAAATGATAAATGTTAGTTTTTAAAAATCTATTTATCTTAGCAGCATGATTCGCATAGTAATTTTAGGAGCAGGAACTGTAGCAACTCATTTATGCAAAGCTTTTTTAGCTTCAGATACCTGTGAAGTAATTCAGGTTTATAGTAGAAAAAAGATTTCGCTAAAATCTGTTCCAGCGTATTTAAACACGACAACTTCTCTTTCAAAAATAAAAGAAGCCGACCTATATATAATAGCGATTCCTGATGATGCTATTATTGTTTTTTCTGAAACACTTCCGTTTAAAAACAAGTTGGTTGCACACACTTCGGGCAGCGTTGCCATGAAAAAATTATCATCAAATAATCGGAAGGCTGTTTTTTATCCTTTACAAACTTTTTCAAAAGATAGGGAAGTCAACTTCTCGCAAATTCCTATTTGTATTGAAGCTGAAAGTTCGAGTGATTTAACTTTGTTAAAAAAACTTGGAAAAGCTATTTCTGAAAAAGTTTCAGTAATTAATTCTTCTGAAAGAGAAAAACTACATTTGGCTGCCGTGTTTGTAAACAATTTTGTAAATCATATGTACACCATCGGAAGCGAAATTCTTTCCGAAGAAAACATTTCCTTCGATTTATTAAAACCATTAATTGCTGAAACAGCAAAAAAAATTGAAACACTTTCACCTAAAAAAGCACAAACAGGTCCAGCAAAACGAAATGACATTAAAACAATTGAAAAACAAATGCGTTTATTAAAGTCAAGTACTAATAACGACTTATACAATAAACTTACAAAGGCAATTTTTGAAACACATGGAAAAAAATTATAAAGAATATTTACAGCAAATAACAACATTTATTTTTGATGTCGATGGCGTCTTAACCGATGGTATCGTCACTGTTACTACTAGTGGAGAATTGTATAGAAGCATGAATATCAAGGATGGATACGCGTTAAAAACAGCCATAGAAAGGGGTTATAACATTTGTATTATTTCTGGCGGCACCAATGAAGGTGTTCGTAAAAGACTAGAAGTTTTAGGAATAACCGATATACATCTAGGAGCAAAATCTAAAACCCAATTAATGTTCGATTACTTAAAGACGAACAATATTTCGAGTGATACTGTTCTTTATATGGGCGATGATATTCCTGATTTAAAACCAATGCAAGAAGTAATATTGCCATGCTGCCCAAAAGATGCTGTTCTTGAAATAAAAAATGCGAGCAAGTATGTTTCGCATAAAACAGGTGGTAAAGGCTGTGTTCGTGATGTGATAGAACAAGTACTAAAAGCACAAGGAAAGTGGCTGTAAGCATGAACTACCTAAACCTTATACGCTATAAAAATCTTTTTCTTATTGCCTTTGTTCAGGTTTTAATTAAATATTCATTATTCACATCTTTTAAAATTGAGACAGCATTAACTAATTTTAATTTTGCGTTGTTAGTTATGGCAACATTATGTATTGCTGCTGCAGGAAATATAATTAATGATATATACGATGTAGATATCGACCGTATCAATAAGCCAAAACGAGTACTAATAGGTAAATCAATTTCGGAAAAAAATGCCAATTATTTGTTTATTATATTAAACGTAATTGGAGTTGGTATAGGTTTTTATTTGGCTAATACTGTTGGCAAAGCAAATTTTGCAGTACTATTTGTTATTATTTCAAGCTTGCTCTATATATATGCTTCTTATTTAAAAGCGGTATTAATTATAGGAAATATCCTCGTATCTGTTTTAGTTGCTATGAGTCTAATAATTGTTGTAGTTTTTGATATTCTTCCAATACTATCACCTGAGATTTCTGATTTGTATTCGCCTGTTTACAAAATCGTTTTTGATTATGCCCTGTTTGCATTTTTTCTTAATTTTATTCGCGAAATAGTAAAAGACATTCTAGATGTTAATGGTGATAAAAATGGCGGAATAAAATCGCTACCCATCGTCTTAGGAAAATCGCGAACAATTAAAATTGTTTTTGTTTTAGGGATAATAGCTGTAGCAACTGTTACCTATTATATGTACATTAATTTATACACCAATCAAATTGCCTCGTTTTATTTTCTGTTTTTTATAATCGGCCCTTTATTATTATTTTGCATAAAAACATGGAGTGCTAAAACCAATAAAGAAATACAATTTTTATCGATATGGTTAAAGATATGCATGTTTTTTGGTATGTGTTCTTTACTTTTATATCCTTTTATTTTACTTAAATAATGCTAAAAAATCTTCTTAAAAATCACAAACTTATACTTGCTTCAGGATCACCTCGAAGGCAACAATTTTTTAAAGATCTAGAACTCGATGTGACAATAGATGTTCGTCCAGTCGACGAAGTGTACCCAGCTAGTTTAAAAGGTAATGAAATAACCGATTATCTTGCAAAATTGAAAGCTTCAACTTTCACAAATTTAAACGAAAACGAAATCGTAATTACTAGTGATACTATTGTTTGGTTTCAAGATAAAGCACTCGAAAAAACAAATACGCCTGAAGCTGCTTTTGCAATGATTAAATCCTTAAGCAATACCATGCATGAAGTAATTACGTCGGTGTGTTTTACTTCTAAAAACTTTCAAATTGTAAAAAACAATACAACCAAAGTATGGTTTATAAAATTGAGTGATTCCGAAATTAAATTTTATATAAACCACTATAAACCCTTTGACAAAGCAGGGAGTTATGGCATTCAAGAATGGATTGGATATATTGGTATCGAAAAAATTGAAGGTTCGTATTTTAATGTAATGGGGCTCCCTACGCATCTTGTTTATAAAACCTTACAAGAAATTGTTAGCACATAATTTTGTAGTATTTTTACTGAAAACTCATCAAAAATGATAGCTCAAAAATTAATTTTTTATACACTTTTTATAGTGCTTATTTCTAGTTGCACTAATTCTGTAGACAAACCTCTTTCAATAAATACTTCAAATAAAACTGAAACTGTTTCAGAAGTAAAACATCGAGAACTATCACAAAGTTTTAAAGATTATTGGTATGCTGGTAAAGCCGAAATTACTTCGTACAAACTTGTCCAAGAACGTTATGGCGAACTTCGAGAGGGAACTGCTGTAACTGTTTACGTAACTGAAGATTTTTTACCAAACGACCAAGTGAAAGCTAATAATACTTCCGAAGAAAACATTCCTGTTTTAAAACTAAACAGCACAAAAAAGTTTATTACTGGCATTTACCCTTACTCAATTATGAGCAGTACTTTTAGTCCGACAACTACTCAAAATCACGCCATAAAAGTTAGTAACTCTGTGCAAGAATGGTGTGGACAAGCATATATGCAACTTAACAATCGCGATGAGTACGAGATTGTGCTTCACACTTATTTTGAAGGTTTAGCCGATCAAAATAGTACGCTTCCAAAGACATGGTTAGAAAACGAACTGTGGAATTTAATTCGGATTAATCCAAAAGAATTACCAGATGGTGAGTTGAGTTTAATTCCATCTTTTGAATACATTCGCCTACATCACAATGAAATAAAATCATATAAAGCAACTGCTTCTAAAACCAAAGAAGGCTCTTTAATTGCATATACCATAAGCTATAATGAAATACCTAGACAGCTTACTATATATTATAATACTACGTTTCCGTTCGAAATTGAACGTTGGGAAGAAACTGGAAAATCAAATACTTTAAAAACTACTGCTGTAAAAATTAAAAGAATACAAACTGCATATTGGTCACAAAATAGCAACAAACACCTTGTTTTACGTGACTCTTTAGGGCTATAATTTATTTTGTTAAAGTAGAGCCAACATACTAAACAACTTCTTTAAAATTATATATATTTGAAGACAACAGCCAATTAAAAACGTACTATATGCGAAAACTATTATTTGTAATAGCTTCATTATTAGTTATTTCGACAGCAACCTTCGCCCAAAACCCTGAAAAACCAACTTCATCTCAGATTTACGAATCCATAAAAAAATTAAATTTTTTAGGTTCTGCTCTTTATATAGCTGCACATCCCGACGATGAAAACCAACGGCTTATTTCTTACTTCTCAAATGAGCTTAAAGCCAGAACAGCTTATCTTGCTTTAACAAGAGGTGATGGCGGACAAAATCTTGTCGGACCAGAAATTAGAGAGTTATTGGGTGTTATACGTACGCAAGAATTACTTGCTGCAAGGCGTACCGATGGCGGACAACAATTATTTACACGTGCAAATGATTTTGGTTACTCAAAACATCCAGATGAAACACTTGCTATATGGAATAAATCTGAGGTATTAAGTGATGTTGTGTTGGCTATTCGTCGTTTTAAACCAGACATTATTATTAATCGTTTCGATTATAAAAATCCAGGTAGCACACACGGACATCACACTTCGTCTGCCATGCTAAGCATGGAAGCTTTCGATTTAGTTGGCGATGCAACTAGTTATCCAGAGCACTTTAAAAACGGTTTAGAAACTTGGCAACCAACACGTTTATTTTTTAATACTTCTTGGTGGTTCTATGGAAGTCGAAAAGCGTTTGCTGAAGCCGATAAAACTAATTTAGTTGAAATAGAAACAGGTAGCTACTACCCTTCTTTTGGAATGTCTAATGGAGAAATTGCATCCTTAGCACGAAGCATGCACAAGTCACAAGGATTTGGTAGTACAGGAACACGTGGAAGTCAGACAGAATACCTCGAATATTTAAAAGGCGATTTTCCTAAAGATAAATCGAACTTATTCGATGGCATTAATACAACTTGGTCGCGAGTTAAAGGAGGCGAAGCAATTGGTGCTATTTTATATGAAGTAGAAAAGAATTTTGATTTTAAAAACCCTTCAGCAAGTGTTTCAGAATTAATGAAAGCCTATGAACTCATTCAGAATTTAACCGATAGTCATTGGAAAAATATTAAAACTGAAGAAATAAAAAATATTATTATATCCTGTTCAGGAATCTATTTAGAAGCTGTTTCAAATGTACAAAGTGTATCTCCAATAGGAGCGCTTAAAGTTCGTATTGAAGCTGTTAATAGATCGAATGTTTCAGTAAAATTAAATTCGATTAACTCGACAGTGATAAGCTTTCCGCAGACATTTGCAGCGACACCCTTATTACAAAATAGCAAGTATACAACCGAAAGTGTAGACAATTCATTTACCGTCACGAGATATACTTCACCTTATTGGTTATTAAAAAAAGGAACATTGGGAATGTACAATGTTAGCAATCCAGATTTAATTGGAATGCCAGAAGAAACCAATCTATTTCCTGTAACCTTCAATCTTTCTATTGAAGGAAAAAACATTGCAATTACAAAGAACATTATTTATAAATTTAATGATCCTGTAAAAGGAGAAGTTTATCAACCATTTGAAGTATTACCAATAATAACAACTGGAATCTCGGAGAAAGTTATTATTTTTTCAAGTCAAGAATCTAAAGAAATTCCTGTTACGATACGTGCTGGAAAAGATAGTATCTCTGGTTCAATAACTTTAGAAAAACCAGATGGTTGGACTATTAGTCCAATATCCCAAACCTTCAGTATCGATAAAAAAGGGGAAGAAAAAACCTTTGTTTTTACAGTTACGCCTCCAACATCACAAGCGCAAGGAGTTCTTAAACCTTTGGTGCAAGTTGGGAGCCAATATTTCGATAAAGAATTAATTATTATTGACTACGATCACATTCCTTATCAAAGCATTTTAATGTCTTCTGAAGTAAAAATTGTACGATTAGACATTCAGAAAAAAGGACAAAACATTGGTTATATAAATGGCGCGGGTGATGCCATTCCTGAAAGTTTAAAACAAATTGGATATACTATAACCACGATCACTCCTGAAGATATTACTGCCGAAAATCTCTCGAAATATGATGCCGTTGTTTTTGGAATACGGGCCTATAATACAGAACCAATTCTTGAATTTAAACAATCAGAAATTAATAAATATGTCGAAAATGGCGGAACAGTTTTAGTGCAATACAATACCAGTCATCGACTTGTTACTAAAGATTTTTCCCCATATTCAATTACACTTTCTCGAGAACGTGTTACCGACGAATTTTCTGAAGTGAGAATAATAAATCCGAAGCACCCTGTAATACTTGGGCCAAATAAAATTACCAAAAACGATTTTAAAGATTGGGTGCAAGAACGAGGCTTATATTTTCCAGGAGAATGGAGTGAAGAGTTTGAGACAATTCTTGAAATGAACGATATTGGAGCAAAACCTTCTAGAGGGTCGCTTATTATTGCTCGACACGGAAATGGTCATTTTATTTATACAGGGCTAAGCTTCTTTAGAGAATTACCAGCTGGTGTTCCAGGAGCTTATCGCCTATTTGCTAATCTTTTATCTTTAGGAAAATGATGCACAAACACAATTTTAAATGGGATAAACTCTACACAATTATGCTTCTTGCAAATGCTGCATACATCATTTTGTTTTATTTTATAATGAAAGCATTTTCTTAATATGGAGCATTTAAATTGGATTGATTGGACAGTTTTAGGCGGAACATTATTATTTATTGTTTTATATGGTTCATGGAAAACTCGTGGAAGTAAAAATGTACAGGATTATATTCGTGGTGGAAACAACTCGAAATGGTGGACAATTGGTTTAAGTGTTATGGCTACTCAAGCCAGCGCCATTACATTTTTATCGACACCAGGACAAGCGTATAACGATGGTATGGGATTCGTACAGTTTTATATTGGAATGCCAATAGCCATGATTATTATATGTTTGGTTTTTATTCCGCTATATCACAGACTTAAAGTATATACTGCCTACGAATATTTAGAGACTCGTTTCGATTTAAAAACCCGTACCCTAACTGCAATTCTATTTTTAATACAACGTGGACTTGCTGCTGGAATTACCATTTTTGCTCCAGCCATTATTTTGTCGGCTGTATTGGGGTGGAATTTAATTTATCTAAACATCATTATTGGTATACTTGTAGTTATATATACTGTAAGTGGCGGTACAAAAGCTGTAAGTATGACACAAAAGCAGCAAATGGCTGTTATTTTTGCTGGAATGTTTGCTGCATTTTTTATTATTCTTAATAAATTACCCGATGATATTACATTTACTAAAGCACTAGATATAGCTGGAGCAAGTGGAAAAATGGAGGTCTTAGATTTTTCATTCGATTTTGAAAACAGGTATACAATTTGGAGCGGGCTTATTGGCGGAACCTTTTTATTTCTCTCTTACTTCGGAACGGATCAAAGTCAGGTGCAACGTTATCTCTCCGGAAAATCTATTCGTGAGAGTCAGTTAGGTCTTTTGTTTAACGGTTTTCTGAAGGTTCCTATGCAATTCTTTATTTTATTAGTAGGAATCATGGTTTTTGTTTTTTATCAATTTAACCAAGCGCCAATAAATTTTAATCCCGAAACAACTGAAGCTGTTTTAAATTCGACTTATGCCGAAGAATACGAACATTTACAGAAAGAGCAAGCTGAAATATTTAACGATAAGCAATTATATATTACTCAGTTTTTAGAAACAAACGATCCTATTTACAAAGAAAAAATTATGTTGGCAAATGAAGCTGATAAAATAAATAGGGATGCTGCAAAAGATATTATCGAAAAAGTTTCTGAAGAAAAAAATGTAAGTATTGAAAAAAATGATAAGGACTATGTCTTTATTCATTTTATATTAAACAACCTCCCAAAAGGGTTAATAGGTCTATTGTTAGCAGTTATTTTAAGTGCAGCAATGTCTTCGACAGCTTCCGAATTAAATGCGTTAGCCTCTACTACGACAATCGATTTATACAAGCGAAATGTTTCCGAAGAAAAAACTGAGCAACATTATGTAAAAGCTACAAAATGGTTTACCATTTTATGGGGTGGGCTCGCAATATTAGTTGCTTGTACGGCCAATTTATTTGATAACTTAATACAGCTTGTAAATATTATTGGTTCTATTTTTTACGGAAATGTTTTAGGGATATTTTTATTGGCATTCTTCTTTAAATATGTTAAATCTAACGCTGTGTTTGTTGCTGCATTAATAACACAAGCAATTGTAATAGTTGGTTGGTGGTACGATTGGATGCCTTATTTATGGTTAAACCTATTTGGTTGTGTAACTGTAATAGCAATCGCTTTTCTATTACAAACAATTAGTAAAAAGAAGTAACAAAAAATCCCTTCTAAACTAGAAGGGATTTTTTTATATTTATATATTATTAGAAATTACATCCCTCCCCATTCTTTTAGTGAGTTTGTATTCATTGTAACATAATCGTCATTACCAGCTTCGGTTGCTAGATCTAACGAAGTTTTAGCAGCAGTTATAGCCGATTTCTTATCACCAGACTTCGCATGTATTAATGACTTCTGACGGAAATACCAATAGGCAGGTTTTTCACGCATCGAGATAGCTTTGTCTATCCATTCTAATGCTTTACCTAAGTCTTTACCTTCCTGAAGGTAATACACGGCAGATGCATAATAATCATTTGCAGTTGGACCACTTAAAGAAGCATCGATAGTAGCCATTACCATAGTATCGGTAGGGACTTCAATAGTTACAGCAACATAGGTGTTTTCCCAAAGGATCCCCATATTTGCTGAATCATTAGAAAGATCATCAAATGTCATTGTAAATGTTTCAATAGACATTGGCATCACAAAGGTATTCACTTTTACAGTAGCAGCTACTTTTGTATCGTCCCATTCTTGAGGTAATCCCCAATTTGTAGCATCCGAATAAAAGATAACCTCCCAAGAATCACTTGTTGGCTTCGTGTAAATTGCATAAGAACCAGCTTTTAAAGCAGTACCACCAATAGTAACATCTGTACTAAAAGTAATTTTTGTGTTGGCATTAGCGCCAGTTCGCCATACCTTATTAAAAGGTACTAAACCTCCAAATATTGTTCTTCCTTTCATACCAGGACGAGAATATTCTAGAGTAACAGCAGTTAAACCAACTTTTTGTTCAAGTTTTTGAAACGGACTTGGAGCTGGTGTTTTTACTTGAGCCGAAACTGAAGTAATAATTAATAATGATAAAACAACTAATAAATTTTTCATTTGTTGAGGGTTTTGAAGATTAATTTAGTTGCTAAGATACAATATCAGCTTTTTGATAAATGTTAAGGAAAACTTAAATACAGGGTTAATTTCTTTTAAACTTTGCAGTATTAAAACGAATAATAATTAATATTTGTACGATTATTCCTGCTTTATATGTAATTAATCGATATTTTAAGTACTTTTATCTAGTAATATAATTTTTAGTATAACATTACCCCCAAATCGTTTTACTATGGAAACAACAAAAAATGTGTATACTAATGGTAAACTTACCGTTACTTATAAGCCTACTGTTTGTATAAATTCCGAGAAATGCGCCCGTGAACTTTCACAGGTATTTAGAACATCTGTAATACCATGGATAAACCTAGAGGCAGCTAATTCAAAAAAAATTATTAATCAAATCAAAAAATGCCCTTCAGGAGCACTTTGTTATAATTTTAATAGGAACTAGATTTTTATTATTTTTAGCAAAATTTTATTTGTATTACTACGTTAAAGAAACATATTCTCAAAAGAGGTACGAGTATTATATTTACTGAAAATTATATATTATGAAATCATTAGTTAAATTACTATTTTTTATTTTGTTTTTTTATGCTGGTAGTCTTTTTTCTCAAGAAACAACTGAAGCCACTCTTGAAAATCAATTTATTGATGTTATTGAAAAATCGAATCGGTATCAAGAATACAAAGTTGTTAAAAAATTTAAACTCGATAAGCTCCGTAAAAGTGTAACCGATACTATTTCTGAATTAAAAAGTACCATTGATGCTTCAAATACTAAAATTGATGAGCAACAAAACGAAATTAATCAACTAAGCACAAAATTTAATAATTCTCAAAACGAGCTTAAAGCTTCAAACGAACGCGAAAATAACATGCTTTTCTTTGGAATAAGCACAAGTAAAGGTATTTATAATATAATTTTGTGGTCTATTATTGGAGGGCTTACTTTGTTAATGATTATTTTCATTTTAAAATTTAAAAGAAGTAATGCAATAACTAAAGAAACTAGGCTTAAATTTGAAGAAACTGAAACTGAATTTGATGACCATAGACAACGTACTCTAGAACGCGAACAACAAATGCGTAGAAAACTACAGGACGAAATTAATAAAAATAAGAAGTCGCAGTAAATTTGTTATTATTCTAATCGTGTGATTTTTGCTCCTATAGCTCGCAAACGCTCATCTATATTTTCGTAACCTCGATCTATTTGTTCAATATTATGAATTGTACTTGTACCTTTCGCCGATAATGCAGCAATTAAAAGCGATATCCCTGCGCGAATATCTGGAGAAACCATTGTTGTAGCTTTCAAACTAGACTTAAAATCATGACCAATTACAGTCGCTCTATGCGGATCGCAAAGAATTATTTTTGCTCCCATATCAATTAATTTATCGACAAAAAACAAGCGGCTTTCAAACATTTTTTGATGTATGAGCACACTTCCTTTTGCCTGAGTACAAACTACTAATACTATGCTTAAAAGATCTGGTGTAAATCCGGGCCAAGGAGCATCAGCCACAGTTAAAATAGAGCCATCGATATATCCTTGTATTTCGTAAGAATCTTGAGCCGGAATATAAATATCATCACCCCTTCTTTCGAGCTTAATTCCTAGTTTTCTAAATGTATTTGGTATTAACCCTAGATTATCCCAACTTACATCTTTAATAGTAATCTCACTATTAGTCATTGCTGCCAATCCAATCCAAGAACCAATCTCGATCATATCTGGCAGGATAGTATGTTCGCAACCTCCAAGTCTTTCAACACCTTCAATTTCTAATAAATTTGAACCAATGCCACTAATTTTGGCACCCATTCTATTTAACATCTTACAAAGTTGTTGCAAATAGGGTTCACAAGCTGCATTATAAATAGTCGTTTTTCCTGTTGCTAAAACTGCTGCCATAACAATATTAGCAGTTCCAGTTACAGAGGCTTGGTCAAGTAACATATAGGTTCCCTTGAGCTCATCGGCTTCTACACCATAAAAATGCTCTTCTTTATTGTATCTAAATTTGGCACCTAATTTTATAAATCCTTCAAAGTGGGTGTCTAATCGTCTTCTACCAATTTTATCTCCTCCTGGTTTTGGAATGTATCCTTTTCCAAAACGTCCAAGAAGTGGGCCTACAATCATAATTGAACCTCGCAAAGAGCTTCCTTCACTTTTAAATTTATCAGAATTGAGATAGTCTAAATCGACATTGTCTGCCTTAAACGAATAACTCCCTTTTGCTAATTTTTTAGTTTTAACGCCAAGGTTTTCGAGTATAAAAATTAACTTATTTACATCTCGAATATCAGGAATATTATTAATGATAACTTCTTCCGAAGTAAGTAAAACTGCGCAAATTATTTGTAAAGCTTCATTTTTTGCACCCTGTGGTCGAATATCGCCAGAAAGCGTATGTCCTCCCTCTATTTTAAAAGTCCCCATAGGGTTTATAACATTTAGTAACGCTTTTTATTGCGATGATTGCTTTTATAATTTTTCTTTGAATGTGAGTGTGTGTTTGAACTATACTTTTTCTTCGATTTTAAAAGACTAGATGATTCTGTTAATTTTTCATCGCTATTTAATAAATTGATTTTTCCGTCAGATAATTCAATTAAATGATTAAAAATTACATCATCCTCAACGGTATCTTTATTCCAATTTAAAAAACATTTTTTCATATGATTTGCAATCGTAATAACTAAAGCGCTTTTCATATCGCCATCTTCCCAACTATTTGCAACATCAATCATACGCTTAATATTGTTTCCGTAAAAACGATATTTTGGATGATTTTGTGGATACTCGAGTGAATCTGGCCTTTTTTGAAGTTCTTCTTTCAAAGGAGTATCGAAAGGAGAGTCTACATCTAATTTAAAATCAGATATTATAAATAATTGATCCCATAATTTATGCTGGAAATCTGGTACATCACGCAAATGCGGATTTAAATTACCCATAACAGAAATGATGCTTTTTACACATTTGTTACGCTCATCACGGTCTTCTAGCGAAATAGCGTAATCTACCATTTTTTGAATATGTCGCCCATATTCAGGAATAATTAATTTAGGTCGTTCGGTATTGTATTCAATTTGATCTATCAAAATAATATATTTATTAATAAGGAATTATTGTGCTGAAGTACTTTAGCGTTGCAAAATACTAAAAATTATAAAGAAATCACGCCATCGACTTTTGAAACTTCCAAATATTTTTCAATTACATGATTTGGATTTTTCATTATCACCTCGATAGAAATACTCGTAAAACTTCCTTTTGAAGATTCTCTAGTGTTAATTTTAGCATTTAAACCTGTAAAAGTATCTTCAATTTTTACTATTCTTAGTCTATCAGAAGGCACAATAAATTTATAAAGATACAATGATGGCCAGACTGTATTTTCTTCTAACTGACTTTTTAACCTAGCATAAAAATCGGTTACTTTCTCTTCTTCACTCATAAAGTTATTCTATCAATTTTTAAGCTGCAAATATACTGTTTCAAAATCAATAATTTTTTCGTTCTTTGTATAAAATTTGTAACTTGAATGAATATTAAAAGAATTGTTATTGCTGGCGGCCCTGGAAGTGGTAAAACTAGTCTTATTTATTTACTCGAAAAGATGGGTTATAAATGTATGCACGAAATTTCTAGAGAGGTTACAAAGAAGGCTCAAGATGAAGGAATTGACCAATTGTTTTTAAACAACCCAATACTATTTAGCGAGTTACTTTTGGAAGGCAGAATTAACCAATTTAACGAAATAGATAGTTCTAAAAATTCGATTATATTTTACGATCGTGGGCTACCCGACATTATTGCGTACATGAATTATGTAAAGCAAGATTATCCTGAAAAATTTGACGAAGCCTGTTTTAATTATCAATACGATAAAATATTTATCCTTCCTCCTTGGCCCGATATTTATTTACAAGATAATGAGCGCTATGAAACCTTTAAAGAAGCTGAAGAATTATTCGATTATTTAATTGATGGTTACCAAAAGTACAAATATGATTTACATGAAATTCCCTTCGGAACATTAGAAGAACGTGCTCAATTTATAATCGATAACATAACTTAAATATTTGAAAAACCCTTCAGAAATACTGAAACATTATTGGGGTTTTAATACATTTAAACCCAAACAACTTGAAATTATTCAGGCTGTTTTAGAAGGAAAAGACTCTGTTGCTTTATTACCTACCGGCGGCGGAAAATCGATGTGTTTTCAAATACCTGCTATTGCACTCAACGGACTCTGTATTGTTATTACACCATTGGTTGCCTTAATGAACGATCAGGTTACTAAATTAAAAGAAAGAGGTATAAAAGCATTGGCAATTTCTGGCGGAATTTCGTATCAAGATTTAGATGCTTTACTCGATAATTGTGTGTATGGAAATTATACTTTTCTTTATATTTCTCCAGAACGTCTTCAACAAGACATCGTAAAACAACGCTTGCAAATCATGCCAGTAAAAATGATTGCAGTCGATGAAGCACACTGTATTTCGCAATGGGGAAATGATTTTCGTCCGGCATATAAAAACATTTCGTTTATAAGAGATTATCATCCAAATGCGCCAATTATTGCATTAACCGCTACAGCTAATACTGTCGTTTTAAATGATACAATACAAGAGTTAAATCTCAATAATCCTATCGTTTTTAAGCAGTCGTTTAAACGTGAAAACCTTGCATATAAAACCTTAAAAACAGAAGATAAACTATATAGAATTCAACAATTAGTAAACCCTGTAAATGATTGCTGTATTATTTATGTTAGAAACCGTCGCGCTACAGTCGAAACTAGTTTGCATCTTAACAAGCTTGGTTATTCAACAACATTTTATCACGGCGGGTTAACCAATATCGAAAAAACAAATCGATTGCAAGAATGGCTTAATAACCGTGTTAAAATTATGGTTTCAACCAATGCCTTCGGAATGGGAATCGATAAGCCAGATGTGCGATTCGTTTTTCATATACAGCTTCCCGAAAGTGTAGAAAGTTATTTTCAAGAAGCTGGAAGAGCTGGAAGAAATAATAAAAAGGCATCGTCTATTATACTTTATAATGAAGGTGATATTGATTTTCTTAAAAAACAACATATAGAAACTCTTCCAAGAATTACTTTTTTAAAGAAGCTATACAGAGCGTTGAATAACTATTTTCAAATTTCTTATGGTGAAGGAGAATTTACAAGCCATAGTTTTAATTTCAACGATTTTTGTAAAACCTACTCTTATAACCCTATTCTTGCACATAACGGTTTACAAAGTTTAGATCGATTGGGAATATTAAAACTTTCTAAAGAATTTGGACGAAAATCGAGTATGCAATTTATTATATCTTCAAATAAATTATTGAGTTACTTCGAAAAAGACCTAAAACTTTCGTTAATAGGAAAGACAATCTTACGTATTTACGGTGGTATTTTTGAAAAACAAACCTTTATTAACTTAAACCTTATAGCTAATAAAACTGGGCAAACAACAAAAATAATTATTGAAGCCTTAAAAAAAATGGAAGGTGATGGTATTACCGTTTTAAATCTCATTGATACAGATGCTTCTATAACTATTATAATGCCTAGAGAAGACAATAAAACTATCAATCGTTTTTCGAAGGTAATTGAAGCTTATTGCGATTTAAAAGAAAAACAAGTATTGGCATTAATTGCATATGTACAAAACGATACAATATGTAAAAGCGTGCAATTACTTTCTTATTTTGATGAAGATGCTTCAGAAGACTGTGGAATATGTTCGGTTTGCCTGCAACAACAACTTAAAACAACTAAGATTGAACACAAAACAGTTTCAAAAAAAATAATAGAATTATTAGAAGTTTCAGCATTAACATCGAGAGAACTACTAGAAAAACTTACTTTTGATGAATCGAAAGTTTTAGTTGCTTTAAAAACACTTTTAGCTGAAGAATTTATCGCTATTAATTCAAAAAATCAATATTATAAATTATGAGGGATCTGCAAATAGTTTTTATGGGAACTCCAGATTTTGCAGTAGCTACATTAAAAAGTTTAGTTGACGCTAACATAAATGTGGTTGGCGTTATTACTGCCCCAGACAGACCTGCTGGAAGAGGTCGAAAGCTGCATCAATCTGCGGTAAAAGAATATGCCGTAGCCAATAACCTTCCCATTTTACAACCAACAAACTTAAAAAGTGAATCATTTTTAGAGGAATTAAAAAAATTAAACGCCAACCTTCAAATTGTTGTGGCATTTAGGATGCTTCCTAAAGTAGTTTGGCAAATGCCCGAATTTGGCACTTTTAATCTACATGCATCGTTGCTTCCGCAGTATAGAGGCGCAGCACCTATACATTGGGCAATAGTAAATGGAGCACATGAAACTGGGCTTACTACTTTCTTTATTGATGAAAAAATTGACACTGGCGAAATAATCTTTCAGAAAAAAACAACCATAACAGCTACCGAAACAGTAGGACAATTACATGATCGACTTATGAAGCTTGGCGCAATGCTTGTATTAGAAACTGTTGAAGCCATTAAGGCAAATACCGTTACAACATATAAACAACCTGAAAGTGTTTTGTATAGTCCTGCTCCAAAATTACATGCCGAGAATACTAAAATAGATTGGAGCCTACCAATGTTGGATATATATAATAAGGTACGTGGGCTCAATCCATATCCTGTGGCATGGTGTAACTTATTACAAGATGATGAAAAATTAGCAGTTAAAATTTATGCAGTTAAAATTTTAAAAGAAGAACATACTATTAAAACTGGAACTCTTTTAATTAGTAAGTCTGAAATAAAAGTTGCTGTAAAAGAAGGCTATATTATAATTGAGGAATTAAAAATTCCTGGAAAGCGTAAAATGGATAGCAAATCACTACTAAATGGCTTTACATTTTCAGAAAATGCAAAAATGCTATAAAGCCTTATATCACTGATTTTCTTAAAAAACGCCAAAAAAGGGCTAGCTTTATTAACAAACGTCTTAAGTTATTAACAAAAAAGCCTATTTGCCCCGTTATTACTTGCATGAATGGATATTCCTACTAAATTTGTAAAGCAAAAAATAAAGTTTAACCAATAAATTAATTCTTAAATTTTTAATTATGAACAAATCAGATTTAATTGATGCAATGGCATCTGATGCTGGAATTACTAAAGCAGCAGCAAAAAAATGTTTAGAATCTTTCTGTGGAAACGTACAAGGATCTCTTAAAAAAGGAGACAGAGTATCTCTAGTAGGATTTGGTTCTTTTTCTGTATCTAGAAGAGCAGCAAGAGAAGGTAGAAACCCACAAACTGGAAAAACTATTCAAATTGCAGCTAAAAACGTAGTTAAGTTCAAAGCTGGTTCAGATTTAGCTGGTTCTGTAAACTAAGATTTACACCCTCAAATAATTTTAAAACCCTGCTTTTTAGCAGGGTTTTGTTTTTTACAAAATTTATACCTAGTTTTAAGAAAGCATAATTATGACTTCGTTAAAACCAGAAAAAGGAATTTTATTAGTTGCTGAACCATCTATTATAGGTGACGTATCTTTTAATAGATCTATTATTCTTTTGGCAGAAATTAATGATAATGGTTCGGTTGGATTTATTTTAAATAAACAACTCGAATATACTTTAAATGATTTACTTCCCGAGTTAGACTGTTCGATACAAGTTTATAATGGCGGACCTGTTGAACAAGATAATTTATATTTTATTCATAAAGTTCCTGATTTAATTCCTGGAAGTATTGAAATTTCGAATGGAATTTATTGGGGAGGTGATTTCGATATTGTTAAACGTTTACTTCAAAATAACAAATTAAATGAAAACCAAATTCGTTTCTTTTTAGGGTATACAGGCTGGGCTTTTGAACAGTTAGAAGAAGAACTTGAATTAAAAAGTTGGGTTATAATTCCTAATACCTATAAAAATAATATTATTGGTATGTCGTATGATAATTTTTGGAAGGAGAAAATGATTGAGCTTGGAGGCGATTATGCATTATTTTCAAATGCTCCAGAAAACCCCAACTATAATTAAAAATACTAAGAAAGTCTAATCTTTGTGTTTAATTTTGAAAGTAAGTCTTTTGCAACAACCGTATTAAATAATTTTTTACGATATTTTGTTATCGATCTAATTCCTTCATTACTATTTGTAATAAACAATTCATCAGCTTTTTGTAGCTCGAAAGTAGATACTGTAGCTTCTTCG
>Ga0256847_1000414_pt1 | contig 27718 bp, 18 predicted proteins | sample TeddybearmetaG_FD_189099 | JGI IMG/M metagenome (GOLD analysis project Ga0256847, IMG submission 189099) | Hydrothermal vent microbial communities from East Pacific Rise, Pacific Ocean - Teddybear | ecosystem: Environmental > Aquatic > Marine > Hydrothermal vents | place: Pacific Ocean: East... | reverse complement strand
TCATTTTCTGCACTACTTTTTCTTTAAATTCGTCGCTATAACTTGGCATCTCATTTTTGCTTTCCGCCCCCTATAATTTCCATTGTTGTGAAATTTTCATCGGACAACTATCCTGACACAGGGGGAAGCACTCATCACTTTGTATCGCAACATGGGTGGTAATGCGGTTTCCCTGCTCATTATAATGCGTGCTAAAGGTTTCTTTATTTTTCTGTTTTTCAAACGTCCATTGGTCAGAAGCAGGATACAATATTTCACCATGCTCATTGCGCACATTTAAGATGGGTAACCAAATCCGGATGTACTCTTCATGGTGATTTATTTCGTAAACCCATCGGTCAAACAAATCGCACCAACCTGAGATAAGCTCAATGGTCTTCTTTTCAACGACATGGGTCAGGATATCCTCTGTGGAATCATGATTTAGTGAAAATTTAGCCTGGTTAGATAAGTCCTGTATCGGGCTTAATCCGTCAGGCGGGTCAATATGAACGGTTTCAATAAATTTTTCACCATGGCGGATGAGGTGTATAGAAACCGCGTCAAAGCCCCATTTCTGCTTGATTTCTGTGGATATAGTTTTAAATTGAGACTCGACATGATAAACCCCTGAGGTCGCTTCCTGGATATCCGCCGCTGACTGGTAGAAAAAATGCGAACCCGCCAACGTTGAGCTGACTTGCGCGGAAAGATATTTCAACGCTTCAACATGATGGCTTGAGAAAAAATGTTTCTCTTTTTTTCTGACGTAAAAAACACCCACTTTTCGTTCATTCGCGACAATTCTGATGCCAATGATGGACAAATTCCGGCGTGTGCCGCGTGCGCTCTGTGCATAAGGGTCGGATGATGCATCACCCGTATAGTAGGGCTCAGGCTGATCTAATATTCTTCGTGTAAGCCCATTCGTTCTGGGTGCTGTTACAGGAGTATCCCCCTTTGGGAGTCGTGCACCGAATGAAAAAGTTTCATTTTTAGGGTCAAACAGGAAAATAATACTGCTGTCTGCATTCGTTAATTTATGCGCCGCTGTAACCACGGCTTGCATGACTTTATTGATACTGGTAATTGACTTTAAACCGCTGGTGAGCTCGATCATTTGTGTGGATAGGTGCTTGATGAGCAAATTCTCAATGACGGTTGCAATTAGCTCTGTCAGTTTGCCCATTTGAGTCTTGGCTTTATCACTGATTTGGCCTGGATTATTCAGTAATATGCCAATCACACTAACGACTTGGTTTTTCAATGTAACAGGAAAAACCAATATTCCTTTTTCGTTAAAGGTATTTTTTAGTCTTTCTCCATCGAATAATTTTTCTGTGCCAACATGATCACTTTGTTGATGCTTCTCCGAGCGGACAGTACGGCCAAGCAGGTTGTCACTATGGATATCGATTAAGGGTTCATTGGTGAAATCATCGTGCGGGGTATTCCATGTCGTCGATATTTTAAGTTGCTCGCCTTCTCGGTGCCACATGATAATATGGCAGTCTCCTCCCGCGAGGTCGTTGAAAAAATCGAAAATATGCAACAGTGCTTCGTTCTTTGCAAACGTCAAATTGTTCAGATTCATTGTCGGTTTGACTACCTGCCACAGAAAGACCTTAAAATAACACAACTGAGTGTACGAAGGTTAAATGCTCCTTTCAACCCCAAAAATCTTCATTCGTTAACTTTTGCTGGCGGTTAAAAAATCAAGTAGCATTGGCGTTCGGGTAACAGGGGTCATCATGTCTCATCTCATTCGCTGGTTGCATCTGTCTGATTTTCACGTCGGTAAGGATGATTACGGCCAAATAATGCTATTTCGTCATATTCTAAAGCAAGTAAAATCCCGTGTTGTCAACACGCGGTTGGATTTTGTCTTTATTACCGGGGATGTTGCGCAGTCCGGTACTGCCGCACAATATGATCTGTTTCTTCAAGACTGTCTGGCGCCGCTGCAACAACTGGTCGGGCCGGAATGCCAAGTCATGATCGTGCCGGGTAATCATGATTTGGATAGGACACAAGCAGAATTTGTAAGCCGAGACAGCATTCAAAACAGCCTGAATTTTTTTGATGCCAGCGAGTTGGGTCGGCAAAAGCGCCAGGCCGTGATGCCGCGTTTTCAAGCGTATCATGAAAAACTCCCATTCCCATCGCCGTGGTTGGATACGGCACAGGGCTGTTTTGTTGTACGTAAGACAATCAGGGGCGTTGATATCGGTATTTTAGGCCTGAATACAGCTTGGTTGGCAGAGGGGGACGATAAGGCTTTCCTCAGCCCCGGAAAAAATCTGGTTGAGGCCGGGTTGGCGGAGATTGAGGGTGCGCATGTGCGCATTGTGCTAGGTCACCATCCTATTGATTGGTTTTCGGAACGGATTCAAAGCCAGATTCAGGCGTTGTTGGGTCAGGCGAACGCGATCTATTTGCATGGCCATTTGCATCAGGCCAAAGCCAGTTTACACAGTGGCGCGGGTGAGCTGTATTTGGCGCTGCAATCAGGGTCGGCGTTTCAGGTGCGGGAACATGATGTTTGGCGGAATCGAATGTTGTGGGCTGCGTTGAATGTGCATGAGCACACGCTGGAAATAGATCCTTTTACCTGGCATGCAGGTCACCAAGAGTGGGCGCTAGACGGTGACGCTTTTCCGATGCGTTTTCACCAAAACGGCTATTGGGTCTTGCCTTTGCCGGGGGAGCGAACATTTTCTTCCCCGGTGCGCAATGATAGCCCGTTGTGTATACGGCCAAACCAAGGGGAGGAAACTTTTGCTGACGAGGTGATTCAGCTACTCAACCGGGGACAGTTGGTGGTGATCTTGAGCCAGTCGGGTCGCAAGGTGCATGTAATTAAGCAAAAACTGCTTGAGGTGACCTCCATGCTGTTTGACGACGCTCAGGTAATTCAGCTTTCTCCGGCTCTGGATCCCGATATCAGTGTCGACCGGTATTTTCAATCGTTAGGCAAGCAGGCCGGGTTTGACGCGTGTATGGATTGTATTGATTGGACCGATGGTTTTGAAGCAGCGTTGTCCAATGGACGCGCCATGGTACTGTTAATGAGCCATTTTGAAAATGGCTCTGACAAGGCGCGGGATTTATTGGCCAAGGCGTTGCGGCAGCTTTGGGATAAACACAATCCGAGGTTTAAAATTGTGCTGTTTGGCGGCCATGAGCTGGCGCGACAAGTGTATGGCGCTGGTGATATGTCCATATTAAACGTTGCGGCTAATCGTTTGATGCCAGAGTTGACGTTTGAGACGTTAGCCTGCATGGCGGGCGCGAAAGACGTAACGGACGAAGAAGCGCAGCGTATATTGGCTGTGACAGGCGGCCATCCTTTGCTGGTCGGGGAATGTTTGGGTCATATCGGCCGTGATTATCAAGCGATGTTGAACCAAAGTGCATTGCCCAGTCGATTGTTCGTGCGCTTTCGGCGAAAAAAACAAGATCGCGATAAAATTTGTCGGTGGTTACAGTGTGATGTGCTTGCGTCCTTTGAGCATTGGCCTATGGATAAGGTGCTAAGGCGTCTGTATTGGGATAATCTGTTGACTGAGCGAAACCAGAGGTTTGTGTGGCGTTGTGCGCTGATTCGGCAATGGGGTATTCAGCAATTGAGTGGGTTATGAAGTTAGCGACATTATTTATTTTGTATTTCTGGTTGAGCACTTTAGCCGCAGCACCGCTGACGAAACAACCGGAACGTTTGGCGGACTACCCCGGGTTGCCAAAAAACTTGAGTGACGCGATAGGTCGCAGCAGCAAATATACAACTATTGCTTTCAGTCCTGCTGGGCGTGTACTGGCTTCTGGTGCTGATGATGGCCTCGTCAGGCTCTGGGATATTCAAACACAGCGCCTGATCTTTGTCTTTGAGGGGCATTCCAATCGGATTACTTCAGTCGCTTTCAGCCCCGATGGGCATATGCTAGCTTCAGCATCTTATGATCGCACCGTCAGGCTCTGGGATATCCAGAAACAAAGCCTGATCTTTGTCTTTGAGAGGCATTCCAGTTTGGTTCTATCAGTCGCCTTCAGCCCCGATGGGCATATGCTAGCTTCAGCATCTTATGATCGCACCGTCAGGCTCTGGGATATCCAGAAACGAAGTCTGATCTTTGCCTTTAAGAAGCATTCCCGTCCGGTTCGTTCAGTCGCCTTCAGCCCTGATGGCCGCATGCTGGCTTCGGGGTCTGATGACGACACCGTCAGGCTCTGGGATATCCAGACACAAAGCCTGGTCTTTACCTTTGAGGGACATTCCCGTCGGGTTCAATCAGTCGCCTTCAGCCCAGATGGGCGCATGCTGGCTTCGGCATCTGATGATCGCACCATTAGGCTTTGGAATATCCAAAAACAAAGCTTGATCTTTGTCTTTGAGGGACATTCCAGTGGGGTTCTATCGGTTGCCTTCAGTCCCGATGGGCGCATGCTGGCTTCAGCATCTGATGATGACACCGTCAGGCTTTGGGATATCCAAAAACAAAGCTTGATTTTTGCCTTTGAGGGGCATTCCAGTTGGGTTAACTCGGTCGCCTTTAGCCCTAATGGGCGAATGCTGGCTTCAGCATCTTCTGATCGCACAGTTAGGTTTTGGGATATTCAGACACAAAGTCCAATCTTTGCCTTAGAGGGGCATACCCGCTCGGTTCGATCAGTCGCCTTCAGCCCTGGTGGGGGCATGCTGGCTTCGGCATCTTTTGATGGTGCCATCAGGCTTTGGGATATCCAGACACAAAGCTTGATTTTTGTCCTGGAGGGGCATTCCAGTTGGGTAGTATCAGTCGCCTTTAGCCCCGATGGGAACACGCTGGCTTCGGCATCTGATGATCGCATCGTCAAGCTCTGGGATATCCAAAACCAAACTCTGATGTTTGACTTGGAGGGGCATTCCAGTCGGGTTAATTCAATCACCTTCAGCCCTGATGGGCGTATGCTGGCTTCGGCATCTGATGATGATACCGTCAGACTCTGGGATATCCAAAAACAAAATTTGACCTTTGCCTTTGAGGGGAATTCCCGTCCGGTTAATTCAGTCACATTCAGCCCCGATGGGCGCATGCTAGCTTCGGCATCTGATGATGGCACCGTCAGTCTTTGGGATATCCAGAAACAAAGCCTGATCTTTACCTTTAAGGGGCACTCCAGTCGAGTTAAGTCAGTCGCCTTCAGCCCCGATGGGCGAATGTTGGCTTCAGCATCTTATGATCGCACCGTCAGGCTGTGGGATATCCAGAAACAAAGCCTGATTTTTGTCTTTGAAGGGCATTCCAGTCGGGTTCTATCAGTCGCCTTCAGTCCAGATGGGCGCATGCTGGCTTCAGCATCGTATGATGGTGCCGTCAGGCTTTGGGATATCCAGACACAAAGTCTAATTTTTACCTTTGAAGGACATTCCAGTCGGGCTCTATCCGTTGCCTTCAGCTCCGATGGGGGCATGCTAGCTTCGGCATCCTATGACGGCACCGTGAGGCTCTGGGATATTCAGAAACAACAGCAGACCAGTACAATCATCGGCGGTGTCCACGGAAATTGGTTGTGGCAGAACCAGGATCATTTTAATCGTGGTGATGACGGTACGCTGCTCCAGCACCATTTCCAGCCAGTCCCCCCCGCAGATGCGGGAAAAACCGATGATTTGTTGATATCGGTCGCCTCCAAACAGCCACAGGTGAACAATGGTGCGGGGGTAACATTAAGGTTAAATATTCAAAACAACGGCCAACATCCCGCGTATTGGATTCGCCCAAAATTACGCCAACCCAGTGCTTTTATCCTCTATCCTGCCCAAATCAACCGACTGGATGCCGGCGCGTCGGCGATGCTTGAAATGACCCTCAGCCCACACGTCCTGCGTCAACCCAAACCCTTTACCGAAGATCTGGCATTCGAGCTGACGACAGCAGCCGGTTCGCGTTTCCCTGTCACTATACCCATTAGCGTGAAAACGCCAGCACTGACTTGGCAGCACGCGACCTTCCAGGAAGACAACCGAACCCTAAAAATTGCACTGCAAAACAACGGCAACCAGGTGCTTTCTGAGGCCGAATTCACACTGGCCGGGTATCCGTCACTGCAAGCGCAAACACTCAAGAACATTGAGCCCCAAGCACTCGCTGAATTAGCCTTCGTGCTACCGGAAGGCACCGTGCTGGCGGATAACGCAACGGTGTCCCTGAACAGCTGGAAATCGAACTTACCCCAATTCGAATGGGATTTTAAAGACAAGCCCATTATCCTGCCGACATCGGCTTGGACTTTGTATGGGAGCCTGACCGTGCTCTTATTCGACGTGTTGTTTGTCATTTTGTATCTACGGCGCTATCGACACCCCATGGTGGTGTCACTCTCCGCATCACCCAGCAAACTGCTGAGCGTGCCGTTTGAGCAACTGGCCGAATGCCGCTTGCGTTTGTTGCGGGCCAATCGCTTGACCACCGTGCTCAGCGACAACAACGTTAGCCGACAGACGCTGGATGACGCCATCATCTTCCAGCGCAAAGCACCCGATCATATCGCGTGGTTCAGCCAACGTTTGCAGGGCACATGGTCGCAGCTGAATACTGCGCCAAACCTGTTCAAATTGAAGCTCGGCCCAGACTTCCCCTTGAATGTTGAGCAATGCTTATTGTATTTCCCACCTCCCGATTTGGCCGCCACCGACATACCGGCAAAACTCAAAGCCATACCCGAAGCGGGTTACTTTAATACGGTGATCATTGGTTTCAACGGCGCCATACAAAAACAGCTCAGTGGTAAACTGGAACAAACCAACAACCGGTGGATCGCCCCGGCGGGTGACATGATCACACAGCTGTTATTATCCCCTGAGCCAGAAAACGTGCTGTCCAAACTGTTTGCCGCACAAATCCCCTTGGCGCAGATATCCCCTTATCAGTTAGGCGGTGGTACCAGCCGAGCCTCCATGTTCTTTGGACGACGCAACCAAATCGCGCAGATCATGGGGCGTGAACCCGCCAACTACCTCATGGTCGCCGGTCGTCAACTGGGCAAGTCGAGCCTGTTGAAAGACCTCTATCGTCGTTATCAAGATCAACCGAACATGCATTGTTATTACCTTTCTCTGAAGGATGAACATTTAGCGGTGGAGTTGGGGCGAGCGTTAGCCCTAACCGGGCGACCCAGCCTGGCCGATTTCACTGAACGCCTAGAACAGCTTCAGCAAGCGGGCGGGCAGTATCTGTTTCTCATCGACGAGGCGGATGACTTCATCCAAAATGAGCGAAAAACCGCCTATGCACTATCCAATACGTTAAGACAGCTCAGCGAAACCGGGAAATGCACGTTTATTTTGGCCGGTTTTTGGCACCTGTATGATCATGCTGTGTTGGATTACCAGTCCCCTCTGGCTAATTTTGGCGAAGTTATTGAACTTGGTGCATTGGAAGACGAAGCGTGTCGACAACTGGCTCAGATCCCGATGGCGCGTATGAATCTAACCTATGCTGCGCCGGTATTGATCGATGAATTGATCAACGCTACCGGGCAGCGCGCCAATTTGGTCGCCATCGGTTGCCATGAAATCCTAAAGGGTCTGAATCCAGCACAGCGGATGATTGAAGCCGGAGATGTGCATCGCGCCTTGACCTCAGAGGCCATCAACCAACAACTGGAAAAATGGAAACGCTTGAGCGGTAACGATGACGAGGATCGTTTGGATCGGATTATCGTCTATGCCATGATTGAGCAGGATCACTTTGGTTTGTCTGATGTGCTGACTTTCCTGAAAGAACATGCGAAGGATATACCGCTGTCATCGGTTGAACGTAGCCTGGCGAGGCTGAAACTGGCGTTTATTCTGCATGCGTGGGAGGCGAATGTGTATCACTGGCGGGTGCCGCTGTTTCGGGATTATGTGCAGTTGAAGGAACCTGCGTTAAAATTGCAAGCTGAACTATCGGATAGGCATCCGTAGCTGATGGAAAAGCCCATGATTGGTTGTTGGTCTTCCACCGGTAGGGAAATAACTTCGTTTATGAGTTCCTTAGTGTCCATGTTTTTTCCTCATTCACCAAACATGGCTCTCTTTCTGCGTGCTCCATAACCTTATAAAAGCGCTATTTCAGCACGACACACGCTCTCTACTCAGCCATTCGGTAGCTTGGTTCCATTGCCTTAAAGGCGGATATCTCACCAGACCCACCCATTCAAACAGGCATAAAACCATCAGGGTGGTATGTTAAGACTGGTGAGTCTCATCGGCTTTTCTATCGGCGACGGGGATGCGCGCCTGCCAGCAGGATTGCCATACCTGTGCCCACCGTTTTTTCCACCACATGATGCGATAAACCCAAATTTTGACAGGCACGATGCCATAAGTGCATGCGTTTGGATAAGGCCTGATTTTGCTCATTCAGAATATCCAACGCAAGTCCGATTATTATGCTTACTAGAAAACTGGCCGTCATACTTGGAACGATCACCAGCAAGGCCTCGTGCCATAGCCAGTGATATTTTTCAATTAACTTGATTGTCAGCAGCACCATTATTCCCAAGTAGGTTGCGCCTACGCCTGCGGCTACGGCTACGGCTACGGCTGCGCCTGCGGCTACGCCTGCGGCTACGGCTACGGCTGCGCCTGCGGCTACGCCTGCGGCTACGCCTACGCCTACGGCTACGGCTACGGCTGTGGCTGCGAGGAGAATCAGTAGTATTATGCTGCTTATGGTGTGTCTTTTCGCTATGCCAAACTTGCTGACTAGCCATCCAGATAGCCGACTCCCCGCAGACACCCACATCGTCATGAAAAAATTGACGCATGTCTTGCGTTTAGATTTTTTTCCGATAACCAAAATATCCCACATGGCTTTGGCGATTGCTTCATCGTCAACCACACCTTGCGCCTGTAGTGTCATTTTCAATAGCTCGGCAAGAAAACCGATTGCCTCATCCGAACTTTGTAAATGATTAATCCGCAGCTTCCAGGCATTCACAATCGAGGCCTGCCCGAGGTCATCAGATGCCAGGGGATTGAACGTCTGCGCCTGCAACAGCTCCATATAGGATTTGTGCGCAAATTTAAACGTCCCATCCTTACTCGCATCCGTGATCAGCAAACCACAAGAACGCACATCCGTTTGAATGGTCTGTAGGATGTTGGTTCGCTGATGCTCCCAGTCAAGCCGTGTGCGTAATGGTTGCCCATCTTCCCCCGCGCCAGCATTTTGCGATACCACATCGGGAATAATGTCTATCAACACACCCACCGCTTTTTCCAAGGCATGTTTGTCGATTTGATTGGGGAGGCTGTGGGCTGCCATATACGCGGCTATACCGGCCATAAAATACGGCCGTTCGGCACTATTGAGCACCATAAAAGAATGGATACCGTCTTCTTTATCCTGTTGCCGCAGCAATGTTCGCTGGATGAATCGGGCAATCACTTGCGCAGAATTAATGTTGTCATAGTCAGACAGTGTTTCCCATAAACGCGCAACCAAATACAGCAGCGATGGCCGTGAAACGATGTCGAGAAATTTTAGATCGTTTGTCGCAAGATTCAGGATGCCGTGCTGAGTGTGTGGGTCTTCGGCCCGTAAACCTGCTCGAATCTGTTCAAGATCAAACGGTGCCAGATACAGTGTTTGTGTTTGCGTCACGGTACTCAGCGCCCGCTTGAGCTCACGGCTGTCCAGAAAGAAATTGGGGCGACCGGTAATGATGATTTTGGCTTGATCGTCATTCAGTTGCCACATCGTATGAAAGTGACGAATCCGCGCCTCTACGTCACCGCTTAAATCGATCTCATCAAAGCCCTCAAAGATCAACAACAAGCGCCCAGCCATGTGCAAATGCAGCAACGCCTGGGTGTCGATGCGGAATCGATAGGCCCACGTCGCCAGCAATTCTTTCGGTGATAAACTGCGCAGTGACTTACCCCGCAATTCGATCAAAATCGGAATGCGGGGGGGTGGAGAGGCAGAATCCATTTCTGCTTGCAGATGATAACTCAGTAACAACGACGCCGTACTTTTGCCTTGCCCATATTCTCCCAATATCGCCAATTGCTGCCGCGTAGGGTCTTGCAACCATTCGCGGATGTGGGTTTCCAGGCTGGTTTTTTGCGTTTCACCATTTTTCTCCAGCCGATACCCGGAAGGCACGTAAATATCCGCCAAGGTGCGATGGCTTTCCACCAGCCTTTCCCGCTCGACACGATAGCGAAGATCCGCAAAATAATCGGAGAAATCCACCAGATCCTGCAACAGTGCGCCTTCGCTGGTGATGGTCAGGGTATAATCCGAACGCGTTTCTGTCTTCACTGCACTCAACGAATCCTGTTTCAACGCCACAATCAGCTCGATTTCTGGGTGATCGTGCCTGTCCGCCACTTTTCGCGCATACAACGATAACCCATGTAACATGACTTCGTCGGGTGCCTTATGCAGACACATCAACAACACCAATGCCCCCGTATGTTGTTCTTGGCCCAACCAGCATTGGCGCGCTTCGTCGTATGCCCCGTCAAAACGATACGTGCGGTGATGCAGCACCCATAGCTGCTTGGCGCGTACATGCCATGTTAGCGATTCCGGCGCTTGCAAGACTTCATCCTGCTGCGGGTCATCTTGGTAGGGTTTGAGTTTTTGCCACTGGGAGGGGGTTAGCAGCAGTCCGATATCCACCACCACATGTGGTTTTTCGTTGCGTTGTTCCTGCTCGTGTTGGGCGATGCTTTTGCGCCCGTTCCAATGTGTGAAGATCTGTAAATAGACATAACCGATGCCCAGCAATACCAATCCAATCAGCACGGCTTCCATCGGTGTCAGTGGTGATGGTGCGGGGGCTGTTTGCCAGCCCCACGGTTTCAGAAATACCGCAAACAACCGGTCAATGATCGAGACATTGCCTTGCAAACTTTGTGCATAAAACAGCGCGAAACCCAACAGCGCGAGAAAACCGGTAAACGCAAAACGGTCACGTGTGTGGTGGTCTTTTTTCCACCAGTAATAAAATGCCCACAGCGCCATACCGAAGGATAAAATCAAAAAAATATCAATTACTGTCATCGTGTCGTACTCATTTTTATATGCTTTATATTGGGTGTGGATAAGGAGGCCCGAGGCCGAATATCAGTAAGCCCATGTTTTTTGACCACCCAGTAACCGCGATATCGGTGGTGCTTCAGCCGCTACGGCTTGTTGGTGAGTGTACTGGGGAATAACGCCGAGCGACAGGTTTGAACGCATTTTTGACGGGATGGGGAGGGGCGTTGCTAAAATCGTACATCTCTAGTTTAATGGGTAATGCTATGCTTATGGTGTGGCGAAGGGAGCCTTTTGAGTGCCCATGAAGCCGACGTTGGATGCCATATAATTAAGGTTTTAAGGTGGTAATCTGTAATTATTTATAAGGAAATATTAACGTGAAATATAATCAATACTTGGCAATATTCCTGTTTATCTGTAGCTTTGAAGGCTTTGCTCAGGATGAATATGTGCTTGATATCGGTGCGGAGAAACTAACAATACGGCTCAATGAGACTAAGCTGGTTAAACTTAAAGATGGCCAGAGCGTTAAAGTTACACTGAGTAAACAGGAAAAACGAAAAATCATTGGCATCAATGCCGAGTTTATACCGCCAGAAGGTTTTTCTGTGCAGGAGGGAAGTTTGAATGGAGCCATTCAATATGTGTCAATAAATGCGCTTGGGCATGGTTTTATCATGCAACAATATGCAGGCTTGTCTTTTGAAGATTTGGAAGGAAAAATAATTGCATTATTGTCTAAACAAATGATCGATAAAAATAAATTTCTAAAATATGAATATACAATAAAAAAATCAGACTATGTCACTCGCTCAGGGAGTGTGCTTCACACATTGAAGCATGTGTTTACAAAACCGAACCGTGTTTTATACCGAGATTTATACTATGGTGAATTCAACAATGGCGGTATTATGATCATAGTTTCTTTGGACAATACTGCAACGCTTGCCGTGAAGCAAAAACTGAATGATTTTTTAGCTTCTATACGGTCATTGTAAGTCATTCTTGGTGTTCAGGGGTAATGCTATTAACTTTTTAAATCCAGGGAAAATATGATTGCCTGTTTGATTTCGGTCATAATTTCATTCGAAAGCTGACCAAGCTTCCGTTCAAGCCGGGTTTTTGGTAATGATCCAAGCCCTTGGGTATTTACAGCGGATTTTTGAGTGAGAAATCTCAGCTTTGGAAGTAAAACCTCGTAAGCGCTATTTCTATATTGGGTTGTTAATGGCGCATAAATAACCAGAGCTCTTGGTGGATTTGAATCATAACGTGATACGACAACAACAGGTCTTGTTTTTGCTGCAAGACCAAGGTCAGCAAGCCACACTTCTCCTGGTTTAGGATTCATCGAGTAAATCCAAAACTTCTTGTTCTATGGTTCTTAGCCGCACCAAGTCTAATGCTTCTTGGTCTGCTAACTCAATGATTTCCGATAAATGTTGCCTTACCTCTGCGGCAACCTGTGGTGTCCACTCGCGCAACTTTACACCCAGTTTTTCTACTAAAACATCCATAAAGACACCTTCCGGTTTTTATGCATTAAAATCAACGCTTAAACGAATTGTAGAATGCCTAACAGAGGAGATCAAGCGGATATTCCGCCTCTATGATCTGTTCATTCAACCGTTCCTATAGCTTTGTGCGAAAATTTAAACGTCCCATGATTAAACGCCACGTTCTTAACCCGGCTCGTGATCAAATAGACCCGCAAAAATATCCACCATGGCCGGGTTAAACTGTGTGCCTTTGCAGTGCAATAACTCCCGCATCGCCGCTTCATGCGTCATGGCTTTGGCGAAAGGGCGGTGGTTGGTCATGGAGGTGTAGGCGATGACAATCGACATGATGCAACATACCGTGGGTAACTGACCTTTTTTTGCGTTGGGGTAACCGCTGCCATCCCAATTTTTGTGGTGCATTAAAATGTCGTTGGCGATGGGCATGAGTTCTTCAAAAAAATCCGCTAGGCGACAGCCGACATCACAATGCGCGTGCATTTCGGTGGCTTCTTCTTCGGACAGGGCGCGTTGCTTGGAAAACAATTGCTCGGATACGCCAACAATGCCAATGTCAAAATAATTGGCGAGTAATTCAAGTCTTTCCCGTTCCTCGGGTGATAATGTTACGGCATCCGCCATTTTATGCACCAACGTATTAATTTTTTGTTGTGTTTGTGCGTAGTTCACGCGGCGCTTTTTGTGGGTGGCGACCATGAATTGAAAGGCGGCTTTTTTAAAGGCTTGCCGGTGTGCGCTTTTGTCTTGATACATCATATCGTCGGCATGTTTGTATAAGGCATGCACATCTAAGGCTTGGCCAGGCATTTCTAGCTCGGTCACGATGGCGTACCCCATGGAGAGGCTTAACGGAAATTGCTCGGGGGTTTGGTTGTCTGTCACCAAGTGTTGGCGGATGCGTTGTATGGCCTGCTGCATGACGCTTTCATCGCTGTTGCTTAAGGTCACGACAAATTCATCTCCACCCGTGCGGGCGACCATATCGCCTTCTCGAAAGATGGTTTTGAGGATGCTGGCGGAGCGTTGGATTAAGGTGTCTCCACATTGGTGCCCTAAGGTGTCATTCACTAATTTTAAGCCATCCACATCAAATACAATTAAGCCCAAGGGTAACTCTCTGCCGCCTTTGAGCCGGGTTAATTCTTGTTCATAATAATTGCGGTTGTATAACCCGGTTAACGCATCATATAAGCTCAAAATGCGTAATTGTTCTTCCACCTTTTTTTGCACGGAGATATCACGGTTGCTGGTTCGGCGGCCTAACCATTTGCCTTCGGGGGTCATGACGGATTGGCAGTTTCGGCCAATCCAGCGTTGGCTACCATCTTTACAGATAATGCGGAATTCAAAATAGCTGGGGGGGTATGAGGCTTCGGATAAAAAAGTTTGGTGGTGTTTGCTTAAGAGGTCGCGATCCTCTGGCACTACCATATCCATCAGTTGAATCTCACGGCGATAAAATTCTGCTGGTGAGTAACCGGTGATGCGCGCACAAGAGGGCGATACATATTCATAGGTGCCATCGGGTAAAATCCATTCTTCCCAATCATAGGCATAGTCCGCCATGGTGCGGAATTTTTCTTCGCTGACTTTTAAGGCTTGGTCGGCGAGGGCTTTCTGGGCTTGTAAATCGCTATATTCCAGTAAGCGTTCGATTAACGGCGGCAATAACTCAAAGTATCGTCCTTCTGTGTCTTTGGTGATGTAATCCCCGGCACCCAGTTTCATAATCGCCACGGCGAGTTCTTCATTACCGGAGGCGGTGACCATGATGGTCGGGATGTGGATGGATTTTTCCACCAATTCACGCACAAAATCGAGTCCATTTTGTCCGGGTAAATTTTGGTCGATGAGGAGCAGTTGATATGGCTGTTGCGCCAGCATAGCGCCACCGATGGTGGTATCGTCAGCGGTTTCAACCGCATAACCATGGCGTTTCAGCCTTTTTTGCATTAAGCGAGCAAGCCCTGGGTTATCTTCAATGTACAAGATTTTTTTCAGTTCTGTCTGTGTCATGGGATTATGTGCTCTGCATCGGTGGGGACTTCGGGCGCACTCATTACATTAATTAATAAACCTAATTGTTTTACGGCTTGAGAGAATTTTTCATAATCGACGGGTTTGCTGATAAATACATTACAACCCAAGGCATAACATTTTTCGATTTCCCGTGGGTCATCCGTTGTGGTTAGCACAATAATGGGCATGTTTTTGGTGTCCGCTTCGGATTTGATTTTTTCTAGCACTTGGCAGCCATCCATGACGGGCATATTCAAATCCAGCAACATCAGCATGGCCGAGCGTTCAGTGCTTGCCTCGGGGTGTTCTGTAAATAGGTAGTTGATAACTTTTTCGCCATTATCAAATTTAATAATGTCGTTGCTTAAGCCTGCACGACGCAGATTTTTTTCAATCAAACGCGCATGACCGGGGTCATCTTCGACCAGTAATATGGTTGTATTCATTGGTTTATGCATGGGTCGCAACCTCCTGTTGGGCGACGGAAAAACGAAAGGTTGAGCCTTGGCCTAATACCGACGTACAGTCAATGCTGCCGCCGTGTAATGTGACTAGCGTTTTCACATACGCTAACCCCATGCCTTCCCCTATGGTGTCTTGTGCGCCTGCGCGTTTGAATAAATCAAACACGTTGGCGATGTCTTGTGCGGCAATCCCTCGGCCATTATCGGTGACCTCAAAGGTGACTTGGTGAGGTTCTACGTGCGCATGAATGTGCAGCGTGCTGGGTTGTTCGGTGCGTTGATATTTGACGGCATTGCCCAGTAAGTTCGCAAAAATTTGTTCCATGGAGAGTTTGTCCGCGAGGATGACCGGCAAATCGGCCAAGGTGAGTGTGGTGTGTTGTGCCTCTAATTGGTGTTGTAACAGGGACAACTGTTCTTTGACTAAGGCGTGGGTATCGATGGACTGGATGTGCAGTTTGCGGCTACCCAGGCGAGATAGGGCTAAAATGGCGTTGATTTGACCATCCATTTTTTGGGCCGAATTTTGAATGAATTCAATCGCCTCAGGGATGTCTTCGTGTAAGATCTCATGTACGATTTGTGCGTCTTTTGGCTCGCACGTGGGGTTATCTAGCTGCGTGCGCAGAATCTCTGCACTGTAGGATAGCTCGGAGCTGAAGCCTTTGATGTTGACTAAGGGGGCGCGTAAATCATGCGAGACGATGTAAGCAAACCGTTTGATTTCATTATTGGCTTCATCCAGCTGTCGTGTGCGTTGCGTGACTTTGTCTTCTAGGGTCTCATTGAGGGCTTGGAAGTTATCCGCCATCTGCCCCAATTCATCTTGCCGGTGTAAACTAAAATCAATGCCCGATTCTCCCGCTTGTAGCTGGTTGGCGCGGGTTACCAAGCGCCGAATGTCCAAAGTCAGGCCGTATGACATCAACCACGCAAACAGGGTGCCGATGAGTATCGCCACCAGGGTATAAAGGATGCCATTGCGTGTGACCAGGGTTAGGTTGGCCATAATGCCTTGGCGACTAATGCCCACTCTGGCCCAGCCGATGGGTTTGCCCATGGCCAAAATCGGCGCGGCGATGTCGATCAGCGCGACTTCGTTGACCAATATTTGCACCTCGGCTTTTGCCGTCAGCAGGGTTTGACTGATGCGGTCACTTAAGTATTGTCCGACCGCATGGCGCTCGGTATATCCCATGACTTTGCCGGTGGTATCCACAAACATGGCATATTGCAAACTGGGAAAACCCGATTGCGAGTTAATCACCTCTTCCAGCCCGATAAAATCTTGTGAGAGCATCCAGGAGCTACCGTTCGCCGCCAAAGTTTGGGCTAAGCCAATGGCTTGTTTTTCACTTAAATCGAGTAAAAAGGCTTTTTCTCTGGCCACCAGATCCATCACAAAGATACTCATGAGCACCGCATGTACCAGTGCAATGCCGAGCATCAATTGCCGAGCGATGGATTTTGTCCAATAGTGTCGAATCAGTAACATCATTTCAGTGGTCTAACGTCGCGTGCAAAATCTCGGATAAAAGCCCGAATCGGTAAATACGTGTCATTGTTGGCTTGTTCGTATTTTGACAAGGCCATGCGGGCCAAAATAGCCCGTCCTTCGGCATGCTCGTGCAGTTGGGTGAGCTGCGTCATGACTTGCTGTGTAATGTCACTGGGCACGCTAGGCAGTACCACCAAGCTGTTATTCAATAATGGTTCGGTTTCCCACATGACGGTCAGTTGTTCGGCTAATTCAGGCCGTTCCGTGCGCAGGGATTGCCACGGTGGGGGCCAGGTGGAGCCGGCCGCAGTTTGTTTTAAAAACACATTCATGACCGCAGATTCTTGTGAGCCAACATACCGGTTATCCAGTTCGGTTAGGACATCCACACCGTGTGTTTGCAGGTAATATTGCGGCATCATGGTGGCTGCCAGTGCGGTGGGTGCGGGGTAACTCACGGCTTTGCCTTTGAGGTCGGTGACTTGGCGAATGCCACTGTCTTTGCGCACCAGGATAATGCCGCGAAAATTATCATCGTCCCCCATTTTGCCAAACACTTGATAACCTATATCAATCGCATTGATGGTTTGAAAAGGGTTCGGTAATGAAAAATGAAACTTTTTCGCATATAACTTTTTGTCATACGCGGCATAATGGCGCGAGGCCTCTAATCTAAACGTCGCGCCCTCAATGTGCTGGGATAAGTACTGCATCATGGGGTCAAAAATTTCGAACAGTTTTTGCGGGTTGTGTAAAGGGTGTACCCCAAAAATATATTCGGTTGCGTGCGCGGGTGCGATGCTTGAAAATTCAGGTGCATAGGGGGAGCTGGGTGGTTCGCTGCAAGCGGCCAAACCCAGTAGCCATAATCCGATCAGTATGAATTTACCAAATACCTTCATAATCAATTTTTACCTAGGTAACCATGGGTGTAACTATTTTCATCCAGTTTCACGCTTGAAAATAAATATTTTTCAGCTTGTATTAGCTGTGAATCTTATTTATCTGCCCTGTAAATTTTAGACTAGGTGCCGGTCGTGGACAAGCCTTTCACGTGGCATACGCTAAACTTAATGGGGGGTCAGTTTGGGGAGGAAAGCATGAATATGGTTGCGAAGGCGTTGTCTGTGTGTGTGCTGTTGTGCGCTCAGCCGAGCCAAGCCAGTACGTTGCCCCCAGCGTTGGCGGAGTTGCAACATCAGCTTGAGCGTGTGGTGTATTGTATTGTGAGCCGCTGGACGCACGAGGGTAAAACCACGGTTTATCATGGCACCGGGGTGCAATTTGCCCCAGGTTTGGTGGCCACGGTTGCGCACCAAGTGGATGGGATGGATGACATTGCGTTGTATCGGGGGGATTTCCGGTTTTCCCAGGCAGATATTATTGCGATTGATCGGGTGCATGATTTGGCTGTATTGCGAGTGGCTAAGCGGCCGGGTGGCCTGGCCTTAAACACGGTGGAGGATATGCCCGTAGGTACTGAGATTTTTAAAGTCGGTTGTCCCTTTGGGTTATTTCATGTGACCGCTCAAGGGCGCATCCAAACCCCTCGAACCCGCATTGATGGTCGATCTTTGATGGCCATGGATATGCTGATTTATACTGGTGACAGTGGTGGCCCGGTGCTGGATCTACAAGGCCGTTGGTTGGGGGTGATTCGGGGTTACCTCACGGGTACGCCGAATATCAGCATCGCCATGCCGATTGAACAGTTGCAAGCTTTAATCCAAGAGGCTGGTATTCAAGGCCTTGAATGAGCGCCGCATCGGCGCATCAGAGCATGCCAATACAGCTTTATTGGACATCCCCGCCAACACGGATAATACTACGCGCTTGTGAAGCAAGAGATAGGCGTGATGCTTCAGCCCATTCAAATAACAAAACGGCGATAATCCATGTATTTTAAGCAAATGTTAGCGTATCAAAAATGTGTTGTACGCGTTTTAGGGGTGTGTTTAGCACTGACTTTTTGTGTTTTTAAACCGGCCATGGCGATACAGGATCGCTATACCATAGACGATCTATTCGCGTTAGAGCGCAGTGGTTCTTGGTCTGAATTGTGGGCACATTTACTGGATATTAAACCCAGCCGACGGGATGAAGAATGGGAGCGGCTCGGGATCACGGTGACGCAAGCCAAATTGGATACGCCGTATCCCATGGATCAACCGGAACAGTCGTTTTTATTTGTGCTGGAAGCGTTAGACCGATTACCTTTTCTAAAAGACAATGCGGCTTTTATGGCCTCACGCACGGACATTGGTTTGCAGCGATTACACACGTGTTTTCAAGCGGGATCGCCCCGAACCTGTCGGAATAATTTTTTAGCCTTTATTGCACAAGCCCCCAAAGACCATGCCTTGGCGTTTGCGGCGGGTAAAATCGTGCGCCGAAAAATGTCTTATACCCATGCCATGGCTTTTTTTCATCACGCATTACAAGTCAGTATAACCCCCAATCGATGTCTTGATGAGGATGTCTGGTTGGCATTAAACGCGTCATTGGAGCTGCGGGATACACAAGCGGAGTCCGTCCGCATGGCCCAGGACATTGCGTTTGGTGTGTGTTGGGATAGCTTGAAAAAGAAATTGGTTGATGGGGTTCTGGGTACGCCCAAACGCATGCAACATACCTGCCAGGGTTTGCTGGATAAACAGGCCTTAACCGGCGTGCGTTTAAAAAAATGCAAAACAGCATTGAGTGCATTGAGTAGTGCCTCATGAAAAAAATCTGCATGGTTATCTTATTGGCACTGAGCATGCCGCATGTCGCGTTTTCTGCGGGTGATCGGATGACGGCACCCCAACGCCAGGTAGAAGATCGCACCGCGTTGAGGGTGAGCTCAGGCCAGATCCTCAACAGTTTTGATGGCTTAAAATCGGTCAGCGCCATTCTGGTGCCGATTGAGGCCAGCAAACAAGCGTTACTGCAAGTCTCCGGCATCAATCATGTGCTCAACGGGCAAACCTTGCTGTATGATCTGATTGAGGATAGAAACTACCATCATCAGACCTATCGTGTGTCTGGCGCGCAAAGCACGTATCTGTCCTTTCGGGGTGAAAAAACCCTTAAAGCGGGCACCTTACAGCAGTATGGAGAGCTGTATTTTGAAAATTCCCCGATTAAAGTTCTGTTCACAAAAGCCCACCCCGCACCGCAGCAGATTCTGACGGCTTATTTGATAGAACAACGCTTAGCGCCTACTCATCAGCAACACAGTGCAGACAAAATCACGGAGGATTTGCGCAGTTTTGCCGCCGGTTTACAAGGCCCTTGCCAACAGCCGCAAGCCCTCAAGGTTGAGGTTGATTGGGCGGCGTTCAAAGCACAGTCGCAATGGCCACGTTTGGGTAAACATTACATTCGTGCGTTAAAAGCGTTATGTCGAGAAGACGCCGATTACCGAGCTGAGATTCAGTCGATGACAAGCTTATATTTTACCCAATCGACTGACCCCAAACTGCATCAGTTGCATCGGCAAGGCTCTCGTCTGAGCATTGCGTTAGGTATCAACATGCCAAATGTTCGGTTATTAGCGCGCCGTTGGTTTGACGATAACCTGTGAGTAACGGCCGTTGATCGTTGTATTGCGTTGTTTCGCCATCAGCCTGTGTGTGCTGTTGGCGTCTTCTGTGGTTGGCGCCAGTGTGCCTTATACCGTGCTGTTTAGCAGTGAGGACAGTGGCGCATTAAAACGGGTGCAAAGTGACCTTGAAGCGCTGTCTATTAGTGTCCAAAAAATCAAGATACCGCCCAAAAGTATGCTCTTGTTAAAAAAGCGTGCGCAGCGCGATCAAGCTGAAATGCGCGATTTTTTAAACAGTCAAGGGTATTACGACAACGATATTGCGTTTGCGATTGATGCAGAACACGTCTTGCGTTTTCAGGTTGATTTTGGCCCGCAATATGTGTTTGACCAAGTGAGCGTTGTGTTGTTACCGAGCGACAGTCAGCTGTCATTGCAGGGGTTTGATTATGGCGGGCTGCGCAGCGGTAAAAAAGCCTTGGCCAGCACCGTGTTCGAAACAGAATCGGCATTGTTGGCGTTTGTCCGTGGTCAGCGTTATGCGCTGGCCAAATTACTGCCCCATAAAGTTTGGATTGCCCCAGAATCACACACCATGTCAGTGGAATACCACGTAAACACCGGGCCTGTTGTGCGCTTAGGTGCAGCCACCTTAAGCGGTGAAGTGGAGGTGGATGCCGAGTTTATTCAGCAGCATATCACTTGGCAAGAGAATGATTTTTATACCCAAACGGCATTAAATAAAACCAATCAAGCGTTGTTGGCAACGGGTTTGTTCAGCAGTGTTCAGCTAATTCCGGCAAAAGCGCTGAATGCCGAGGGGCAATTGCCAGTTCAATTAACCGTGAAAGAGCGGCCATTCCGCTCCATTGGGGCCGGTATCGCCTTGAATACCGACAGTGGAATAACCCTGAATAGCCACTGGGAGCACCGTAATTATTTTGGGGCGGGTGAGAAATTAAGCGTGGAAGGGCAGTTATCCACACAAACCTCGTTGCTTGAGGGCACCTTTCGAAAACCCAATTGGTGGCGGCGTGACCAAACCTTGGTGCTGGGTGCGGGCCTTGTTGTGGATAATACGGAAGCGTTTGAACGCACGGCGGTGAGCTTATCTTCAGCCGTAGAACGTATGATTACCCCGGATATAACGGCGTCTATTGGGGTGGATTACACCTTGTCTACCGTGATCGAAGAAAGTACCGAGATTGAGGAAAATTTTGGTTTGTTGTCGGTGCCGGTGCGTTTTGCTTGGCAATATACCGATAATTCGCTGAACCCAACGCAAGGTGGCAAATTTTTATTCACCGGTAAGCCAACAGTTGACACATTGAATACCTCGTTAAGGTATGTGAAAGGCCAAGTCACGCTCAGCCATTATTGGCCATTACAGCCAAATAAACGCCTGGTGTTTGCTAGCCGTGTGTCTTTGGGGCTGTTAACCGGCATTGAACGTGATGCGGTGCCCGCCGATGAACGATTTTATGCCGGGGGCGGGGGCTCGATTCGAGGTTATGGTTTTCAGTTGGCTGGCCCATTGGGCGATGACGAGAACCCATTGGGCGGTAACTCCCTGTTTGAGCTGTCTGTAGAGCTGCGTTACACCGTGTGGAAAGAAGTGGGGGTGGTTGCTTTTGTGGATACGGGGTCTGTGTATGAGGCCGATATACCCGAATTGAATGGCCTATTTACCGGCGTGGGCGTGGGGCTGCGGTATCAGACCAAGATTGGCCCACTGCGCTTTGACCTGGCTTTTCCGACCAATAAACGCGAAGGCATTGATGATGATTTTCAAATTTATATCAGTATTGGCCAAGCTTATTAAAACAATCGGGAAACTGTTGGCAGGGTTTCTTGGTGTGATTGGCTTGGTTTTCCTCGGTGTGTTTGCCTTAATACAAACCCCATGGGTGCGTGATTATGGCATCAATGCGCTGGAACAAGCCGCACAAGCACAAGGTTATACGCTAAAGATACAGCATATAACCGGGGTACTGCCTTTTCACTGGGGGATTGATCAGGTGCACCTCGGGGATGCGCAAGGGCCTTTATTCAGCTTGAGCCAACTGCGCTTTGATGTCTCCGCCAGTGCGTTGTTGTGGGCTGAAGTTAAGGTCAGTGAGTTGAGTGCGCACACGGTGCGTTTATATCGCTTGCCAGCGTCTTCAAATGAGGATGAAGTACAGCCAACAGAGGCCATGACGGTATTACCCTCACTGGATGTTCAGCGCCTTATTCGCCCGCATATCCCGGCTTATATTCCATCGGTGCTGGTTGAGCAATTATCCATTGCACAGATTGACGTGGACAAAGCGGTGTTCGGGCACGCTTTGAATTTGACGCTGCAAGCGAATATGGCGGCGAATTCTGAACGCATCAATATACACACGACACTCACGCAAGGGGCCTCAAACCAGGCCATCTCGCCCACCTTGGATGTGCGTTTTGACAGTACGATAGACCTTTTAAAGCAGAGCATGGCGGTCACACTGGCGGTGCAAGACCAACAGTTAGCGGCCAAGTTGTTACAGCAAGAAGATTTGAAAGGGCTGAATATGCAGCTGTCATTGCAAGGGCCATGGCACAAAACACACGGTAGGCTGACGCTGCAAATCCCCCGCTTGGGGAAAACCGAAACGACTGTGTGGTTGACATTGGAACAACAGTTTGGGGTGGCGGTCAACGCAAAATTCTGGTTATCCAAACACGTGCTTTTGCCACCGGGTTTTCCTGCGGTTGTGACAGAGCAGCCTTTTGTTGTGGCTTTTGCGTTAACGCAGCAGGATGAGCAACACCTGCATCTGGCCGACTTTCATTTAACCCATCCTGTGGCGGCGATCCGTGCCAATGTGCAAACGAATGTGATTGATCAACAGTTTGATGGCAACATACAGCTAACACTACCACAATTGTCACAATGGACGGGTTTGTTGAATAAACCGGTGCAAGGTGATTTACAGTTTTCGGTGGTTGCCAAAGGGCCATTTTTACAGCCGCAGGGTCGCTTCACCGTGCAAGGCCAGCAGTTAGTGTTCGATACCCTGAAGTTGCAAAAGATGGCGCAAACGATACAGTTTTCGGTGTCGGATGCAAGCAATCTTGCAGTCGATACTCGCGTGGAGGGGCAGCTTTCTGGTGTGAGCATAGCGCCCTTAACGCAAGAGACCATTAGCTGGGATGGCCGCTTGACGCTGCAAAACCAGCGCGTGAATCTACATCATGTGAGCCTGAAGGCATTAAACACCACAACGGATGTTAGCGGGGTGTGGCAGTTACCCACTCAGGCGGGTCAATTGGAGGTCAATATTCACGCCGCACAGTTACATGACCTGATCAAACGTTTTGCACCCGATGTGTTGCCGGAGGAACAGGCGCTGTCTGCTGAGGCAATGATCCATGCGAAAACGAGCATACAGCCGAATATGGCGAGTATTCAAGTGGCCCTAACAACGCGGCTTGAGTCGATACAAGTGCCTCCTGAATATGCATCGATTGTTGGGCCATGGGTGAATTTGGACACAAGCCTGACCTTGGTGCCGGAACAGTCTCTCACCTTGGATCATTTAGTGCTGACCTCAGCGGCGGATCAAATACATTTAAACGCCGATGTGGTATTGGATTTACAGGATTTTAAAGCCACCGGTGATATTACAGGGGGCATTGATGCGTTGGCCAGTGTGGCCCGTTTATCCCCGCAGGCGTTTGATGGGCGTTTGAATTTTAGCAGTCATTTTGCACGTGAGCACAATCAACAAACAATTAACAGTGTCATACAGCTGCATAATCTCACCGGTGAGTTCGGTCATGTAAAACAGATAACGCTGAACAGCCAGATACACGATGCGAATACGAACATACAGGCTTGGGCACCGAAACATGTGCAGCTTGATACCCACCTGGTTATGTTGGATGTGCAAGGCGCGGGCGTTGCTTTGCAACAGGCTAATATTCAGCTTTCAGGGACACCGGTGGCGCTTGAAGTGACAGCGGCCCTCAAAGGCGCTTTGCAAAGTGCGAGTGCTGCCCCCCAGTCATTTGATGTGAAGACAAGCGTGCAGTTACAGCAAACCCCTGAGGCGATGCAAATACAGTGGCGTGAACTTTCTGGGACGTTGGCCAAACGGGCTTTATCCTTGAAAAAACCGCTTCGGATCGTACTCGGGAAAGCGCATGTTGAAACCTCGGAAATTGAGCTCAGTTGGGCCGATGCGGCGTTAAATAGCCAGCCATTATGGTTGAGTGAGGATCAACTCAAAGGCGAACTTGCGATTCATTTACCGTTGTCTTTGCTCAAGGTTTTTTCAGGCCCGGCATTAGCCGGCGCATTTTCTACGCAGATCACCCTCACTGGCTCGGGCCGAACACCCACCATCAATGCAGTGAGCGAGGTGGCACAATTATCTCTGCCGAATATGCCGGCTGATTTGGCTAAACTACCGATCCACATTAAACACCAAATGCAGATCGATGGCGGCCTCATGAAGCAGGCATTCAGTATTCAACACTTGGCGGATAAACCTTTTACGGCGACTTTGGCATTGCCTTTTCCTTTTGCTTTACAACCTTTCCATTGGCAGCTTGACCCCGCAGCGAGTTTAACTGGCGAGGTGGATGGCACGATTGATTTACACCGGATTGAGCCTTTTTTGTTGCTTGAAGAACAGACATTTGCAGGCTTATTGTCTTTGCAAGCGCAAATCACAGGGTCACTCCAGCAGCCGGATTGGACGGCCAACGTGAGCCTGAAAGAGGGCAAAATAGAGAATGCCAGCACAGGGACGTTATTGCACGATATTGCGCTGACGGTACAAGCCAGCCCCGCACAAGTGACACTCAGTACGTTAAGCATGAATGATGGGGGAGATGGCCGTATACAGGGCCATGGGGTGGTTCAGCTAGATCAACCGAATCTGCCCTATGATATGACGCTGGAGATGGCGCAAGCCACTTTGGTGCGCCGGGATGATGTGACCGCAACCATCAGCGGTAAAACACACGTCTCGGGGGATAGCACGGCGGTTTTGATTACCAGTCAGCTGGTGATGAATCGGGTTGATGTGGGGATTCCCAACCCTGGAGTTTCTTATAAAACTTTAACCGTGATTAAAGTGGATGCGCAGGGTAGGCCGCTGTTAGATCCTGCCAAATCTATGGATGCCGATACCGCAGAACATTTTCAGGCAAACTTGGATATCGAGGTTAGCATTCCCTCTAAGTTGTTTATTAAAGGGCGTGGGTTAGACTCCGAATGGGAAGGCAATATTCAGGTGACAGGTGATGCGAGTGACCCGGATATCGTGGGTTATATGCGCCAGCGTAGGGGCTATTTAGACATTTTGGATCGGCGTTTTATCATCCGTGAGGGGCGCCTTGATTTTACCGGGAATAAACCCCCCATTCCAACGATATTACTGGATACTGCGGTGAAAACGCGCTCGGCATTGGCCATTATTAAAGTCACCGGTATGGCCACAGACCCAGTGCTGAGTTTGAGCAGTGAACCGGCATTACCGAAAGATGAGATTATGGCGCAAATTTTATTTGATCGCAGTACCGCAGAAATCAGCCCCATACAACTGTTGAGTTTGGCCGCTTCCTTGAATACATTGCGTGGTGGTGGAGGGACTTCACTCACCGAAAAAGTGAATAAAAAATTGGGGATTGATAACCTGGATGTGAGTACAGAGGATATTACAGCGGGAAAATACATCACCGATAAAGTTTACGTGAAACTAAAAAAAGATTTTAAACGCGGAAATGAAGTCACCGTTGAGTATGAACTCACGCCGAATGTGACGATTGATGCGAAAACGGATGAAAAAGCCAATACTGGCATTGGCCTGCAATGGCGTAAAGATTATTGAATAAAATTTGGCATCACAAGGGTATTTAGATGTTAAACAGCATAAAGCAGTGGTTTTCACGGGAACCGACGATGCGAGAGCGGTATGTCGGGTGTTTGTTGGGGCAGGCCTTGGGGGATGCGCTTGGATTTATCGTTGAAGGGTATGAGCCGGATATTTGTGCCGCTTATGTGCGCAAAGAAATGCGCAAAACGTATATTGGTCAACGCGGCCGTACAGGGTTTGCATTCGGCCAATATTCAGATGATACACAACTGGCGCGAGAGCTGTTAGACAGTTACGTGTCGCTTGGTTATTTTGAACCGGAGGATTTTGCGGCTAGAATCTCCGCCATTTTTCGAGAATCTCGCATTGTCGGGCGTGGGCAAGCCACGGAAAATGCGGCTAAGCGTTTGCAAGCCAATATTCATTGGTTAGATTCGGGTGAACTGGCTCCCTCAGCGGGGAATGGTTCGGCCATGCGGGCTGGCCCAATTGGTTTGTTGTTTTATGATGATATTGAACAATTAATTCAGGCGGCACATGAACAAGGTTATTGCACCCATCATGACCCGCGCTGTAGTGCGGGTAGTATCGTGATTGCTTTCGTGGTGGCTTGGATGTTGCGGCATGAGACTCTGGATACACAGGCCATGCTGACTGATTTAGCAGCGGCGGTGGCAGAGTATGACCCGATTATGGCGCAAGCATTATCCACGCGGATGCCCATTTGGCTGTCTTTGCCGCCTGAGGAAGCCGTACAGGAGATTGCCCGTGTTGGTGTGGCGGCGGGGTTTAAAGATCTCTGGTGCGGTATTTCGCCTTTTGTGACACCCAGTGTACTGTGGAGTTTATACGCTTTTTTACGCTCACCCGATGACTATTGGGAAACCATTTGCACCGCCATTGCTGTCGGGGGGGATGTGGATACAACGGCCGCCATGGCAGGTGCCATGAGTGGGGCTTCAGTGGGTTTGAGGGGCTTACCAAAGTCCACAGTAAAGCTGGTGACAGATCGTGAAACATGGGAATACGAGGGGTTATGTGGTTTGGCCGAACGTGTGTGTGAATTAAAGCATGGATAGGCTTCAATCTTGCGCACAGCCGTATGATTAATCTGAATTGGGGTTTTCTGATAGCAAATCAAGCATTTTTCGGCGCTGTTCAGGTGATAAATTTTTGATTCTCTCCTCAGGGGATAAATCTCTAATTCTTTCCTCAGGGGATAAATCTCTAATTCTTTCCTCAGGGGATAAATCCCCAATTCTCTCTTCAGGGGATAAATCCCTAATTCTCTCCTCAGGTCTCAAACCTTTAAGCCGCTCATCCGGCGAGAAATCTTCGATCATGGCTAAACGTTGTTCTTCAGTTAACATGGTCAGCAATTCTTTGGGTAAGTCTCGTTGAAAATCTTCTACTGTATAGCTCATTTCAATCTCCTCACGTGCGTATAACATTCGGATAATGTTACTAATATTGGGTATTTTCCAGCGGTATTGTTGTTGCCCGAAACAATACCCCTTGGTCGTACTGCTAAACAATTGCCAAATGGCATTTTGAGCCGACATAGGCATTCTGCTTAACACCAATACCCGCACCAACCTTATTCCCCATTGTACTTCAAAAACGCCATTTTGTATTTCATGCAACGGAACCTGATTGGCCAATTTCTTTGGGTAGCGAGTGGCGATGGCATACAGCCGAAATTGATCTTCAGGTAATAGTGTGTTGGTTCAGTGGGAACCCGACAAATGGCACTCAAAAATAAGCTACTCCACAAGCCAACATTAATATACAAATATTGACTGAGCTTAGCTTGCCATAATTTTATTTGATGGGTTTTTTTAGGCA
>Ga0256847_1000413_pt1 | contig 27789 bp, 16 predicted proteins | sample TeddybearmetaG_FD_189099 | JGI IMG/M metagenome (GOLD analysis project Ga0256847, IMG submission 189099) | Hydrothermal vent microbial communities from East Pacific Rise, Pacific Ocean - Teddybear | ecosystem: Environmental > Aquatic > Marine > Hydrothermal vents | place: Pacific Ocean: East... | reverse complement strand
GGCGTGCCTTTTACAGATTATGATTCTATAGTGAAAATCATAGCCAAAACAAAAACGAAAAGTGGTCTCAAAGTAATAGCGCGATTGAACCCAAAAGAATATAAAATTGGTATTAAAACGGACAAAAGCGAAATTAACTTTTCTAGAATCCAATTCCACCCCAAAATCCCAGCTTTATCCTACAGAGTTTGTGCTTAATTTTGTAATGTTATTTTTGTATCGTTCCTAAGAGCTCGAAGGCTTGCGCAAAGCGCTAAGAAATAAATCTGGAAAGATTGAAGAGCTATGAGATAATGTGAGAATTGAAGTTCAAAAAGCGATTGTGCGGTTTTACGATTCAGAGATTGTGCGATTCAGCGGTTTTGCGATTGTGCGATTCAGCGATTGTGCAATGTGTAGATATCGTATAACTTCAACTAATGTTTAGTTAATAGAAATAACCTAAAATAAACCAAATGACCATAATCCTTAGTGTTCTTGCTGGCATCATTATCCTGCTGATACTGATCTTATTATTGAGAATTCCAGCATTTATTGCGCTTTTGATATCTAGTATCTTGACAGGGTTATTTGCTGGGATGGACGGGAGCGCAGTTATTGATACTGTGCAAAAGGGAATGGGGTCTACACTTGGGTTTGTAGCAATTGTTGTGGGCTTGGGGGCTATGTTTGGAGCTATCCTGGAAAAATCTAACGGTGCTGAAGCTATAGCAAAGTATTTGACGGATAAAATGGGTATCAAAAATGCTCCTTTGTCGATATTAATTACTGGCTTCGTAGTGGCTATTCCGGTATTCTTTGATGTTGCATTTATAATTCTAATTCCTGTGATATATGCTATGCAGAGGAAGACTAAAAAATCTCTGCTTCTATATGCTATACCTCTATTAGCTGGACTTGCAATCACACATGCATTTATTCCTCCAACACCAGGTCCTGTAGCCGTTGCCGATATTATTAAAGTTGATTTAGGATGGGTAATTATGATTGGGTTTTTAGCAGGTATCCCGACGGCAATTGTAAGTGGATTATTCTTTGGAAAATATATCGCTGGCAAAATTCATGTAGATGCCAAAATCACTTCAGATAATGTGAGTGAAGATGTAGAAAAAGCATTTCCAAACATTGGATTAATCATATCCATAATTCTTATTCCAATTGTATTAATTCTCACTGGAACAATGATAAAATCTGGAATCATCCCAGTGGATAATCCTTCTATCAAAAATGCATTTACCTTATTAGGTCACCCATTCACGGCACTCATTATAGCCAACATTATTGTTTGGTATGTGTTAGGTATAGGCAGAGGATTTTCGTCAAAGGAATTGTTTAAAATTACCTCAAAATCTATGGGACCAGCCGGAACTATAATATTGCTAACAGGTGCAGGAGGTGTATTCAAACAAGTATTGGTAGAAACAGGAGCAGGAGAAATAATCGCTAACGCCTTCGTTGATTGGAATTTTCCGATAATCGTATTTGGCTTTATTGCAGCAGCCGTGATTCGAATTCTTCAAGGTTCAGCGACTGTAGCGATGATCACGGCAGCAGGATTAGTCTATCCAATCTTAGCGAGTGTCGATTTGAGTCAAGGCAAACTGGCAGCTATAGTAATTGCTATTGCTTCTGGTGCTTCCATCCTTTCACATGTGAATGACAGTGGATTTTGGTTGGTAAAAGAATATCTTGGAATGGATGAAAAACAGACATTTAGGTCGTGGACTATGATGACTACAATTTTAGCTTTCACTGGTTTTATCTGCGCTTCGATATTATATACAATTTTTTAATAGATTTTATTCATACTTGAAAAATTCGGCAAATGAGTATTCTCGAAAAAATGAGACAAGAATTAATATCCAAAAAGATATTTGAGCAAGCGAAATCGTATGCTTATGAATATATGGATGGCATTGACTCAATGGATGTTTTCCCACAAAAAGGTGCGCTTAAATTATTAAAACATTTTGATGAAGAACTCAATCAAGAATCTACATCAGCTGAAGTATTATTGGATCAATTGCATAAGTATGGTTCTCCAAACACAACAGCACAAATAGGAGGTAGATACTTTGGGTTTGTAAATGGTGGAGCTGTCCCTGCTTCTTTAGCTACAAAATGGTTAGCCGATATTTGGGATCAGAATGGCGGTTTATTTTATACTTCAGCCATCAATGCTAAACTTGAACAGGTCTGCGAAAAATGGCTAAAAGACTTATTTAATTTGCCTAAATCGACTGTAGCAGGATTTGTGAGTGGCACTTCAACTGCAAATCTTTGTGCTATTGCTGCCGCCAGATATCATCTACTCAAAAGACAAGATTGGGATGTAAATGAAAAAGGACTTGTAGGTTCACCACCTATTAGAATTATAGCACATGAGCAAGTCCACTCAAGTGTTAAAAAGACTTTCGCCTTATTAGGTTTGGGTAAAGCAAATATAGAATGGGTGCCATCGGATGATCAGGGGAGAATGCAAGTCGACAAAATGCCAATGTTAGATGATTCTTGTCTCTTAATACTCCAAGCTGGTAATGCCAATACGGGTTCGTTCGACAGATTTGACACAATATGTGATCTAGCAAATAAAGCAGAAGCTTGGGTTCACATTGATGGAGCATTTGGATTGTGGGTAGCTGCAAGCAAGTCACTTTCTTATTTGACAAAAGGCATAGAAAAAGCTACTTCATGGGCAGTGGACGGGCACAAAACATTGAATACACCTTATGATTCTGGAATTGTGCTTTGTAAAGAAAACGATGCGCTCATATCAGCTATGCAAGCTACAGGCGAATACATTGTTTACAGCGACCAAAGAGAACCCATACTGTACACTAATGAAATGTCAAAGAGAGCAAGAGCCATAGAACTGTGGGCTACTCTAAAATATTTAGGTAAAAATGGAATTGATGAAATGGTTTCTCAATTTCATAAGCATGCCAAATATCTTGAATCTGAACTTAAGAAAGGGGGATTTACAATAATGAATGATGTAGTTTTCAATCAGGTTCTAGTCGCTTGTGATTCTGACGAGCAGACACTAAGTTGTTTATCTAACCTGCAGCAATCAGGTAAATTATGGTTGGGTGAATCTAAATGGCTTGGACACTCTGTAATCAGAGTTAGTATTTGTTCTTGGTACACTTCAGTATCAGATATAAATAAAACTGTTGACGAATTTGTAAAAGCTAGAAATGCTTAAGACATTTTTTTTAATTCTACTTAGAGATATTGAAAATAGGTATAAGGTTTAAGGTTTAGGGTTTAAGGTTTGCAAAGGCTAGATGTTGACATTTAATTTGTTTAGTCAACACTTGCAAAACCTTAAACCTATTCTTCTTTTATTCGTCAACATCCAACCCTGACACCTATAAACCTGACACCTAAAACCTATTCTTATCCTGTTTGTCAACATGAAGTCTTGAACCTTAAACCTCGTAACCTTAAACCCATTCTTTTTAATTTGTATCCGAAATAAAACCTACTCTATTCTAAAATTCTAGATTCAATGACGTACTTTTGGCGTAATGTATCTACTTGGTTATGACATTGGCACTTCTTCTATCAAAGCATCAATTGTGAATGCAGATAATGATTTAGTGGTTGGGACTATAAGTTATCCAAATCAAGAAATGGATATGATATCCAGACAAACTGGTTGGGCAGAACAGCAGCCAGAATTATGGTGGAATCATCTATGCCAAGCAACAAGTAAATTACTTTCCCAGACTAAAGTAGACCGAAACGATATTAAGGGTATAGGTCTCACCTATCAAATGCATGGACTTGTTTTGATTGACAAAGATCATCAAGTATTAAGACCATCAATAATATGGTGTGATAGTAGAGCTGTATCAATAGGAAATCAAGCTTTTCAAGATTTAGGTGAGTCTTATTGTCTAAATAATTTTTTGAATTCTCCTGGCAATTTCACAGCATCAAAATTGAAGTGGGTAAAAGACAATGAGCCTGAAATCTATAATAAGATCTTCAAGATGCTTCTCCCTGGAGATTTTATCAATCTAAAATTGACTGGTTCGGTCAATACAACGATCTCAGGACTTTCAGAAGGTGTTTTATGGAATTTCAACAAAAAGGAGGTGGCATCTGAAATCCTTGAATATTATGAAATAGATCGTAATTTGATTCCAGAAGTAGTGCCCACATTTTCTGAAATGGGAAGAATCTCAAAGAAGGCTGCAGCTCAAACTGGATTAAAACAAGGAACTCCGATCACATATAGAGCAGGAGATCAGCCCAATAATGCGATGGCTTTAAATGTGCTTAGGAATGGTGAAATTGCTGCTACTTGTGGTACTTCTGGAGTAGTCTATGGTATTGTGGATCGCCCATTGTTTGATTTAGAATCCAGGGTAAATGCATTTGCACATGTCAACTATGAAGAAAATTTTGATAAAATAGGTGTATTGTTGTGTATCAATGGCGCTGGTATAGAATACAGTTGGTTGAAAAATCAAATTGCTCTCTTTAATACCTCGTACAACGATATGGAAAGGATGGCTTCAACTGTTGCTATCGGATCAGATGGAATTTCTATCCTTCCATTTGGTAATGGATCAGAAAGAATTTTTGGCAATAAAAACATTGGTTCTCACATTTCAAACATTGAGTTCAATAGACATTCTAGAGCGCATTTGTATAGGGCTTCATTAGAATCTGTGGCATTTTCATTTGTATATGGAATCAATATTATGAAAGAGATGGGCTTGAACTTGGACATCATTCGTGTAAGCAATGACAATATGTTCCAGTCAAAAATATTTTCTCAAACTATAGCTACATTATTAGGAAGTCATATAGAAGTAGTAGACACCACTGGGGCTGTTGGAGCAGCAAAGGCAGCTGGAGTAAAATCCAACATTTATAATTCTATTGAAGAATCATTTGTCAACACTAAACCCAAAATGATTCATGCCCCGGCAGTCAATTACGATAATTATAAACAAGCGCACAACAGATGGCTTAGGATTTTGGATGACAAAATGGAAGGTTCGTCTGGTAATTCTGCCAAATTAAATACTTCCACTCAACACAAAGTAGAATTGACTCAAACCTTAAAAGAGAAAAACAGAACAATTACTGCTACCGCAATTAAAATGGAAGGGCTCAATAAATTGATCAAGGATATAGATAAAAACCTAAAACAATTATACAGCTATTCAAAAGATCCCATCGTCAAAAAAATGCTTTCTAAGATCAAAAGGGCTAATCTGGATTTGAATGGAAAAGATCTATTTGAAGAGCATTTTGATATTCTGAATGATGGATTCATACAGAAGCTTAAAGAACTATCTCCAACGCTAACTTTTGATGAATTAAAAGTCTGTTCTTTGCTAAAAATGAATTTGACATCCAAAGAAATTGCAGGTAAGCTAAATCTCTCAATTCGAGGTATAGAAACGAAACGATACAGAATAAGAAAAAAACTCAATTTAGACAAAGGAAATAGTCTCTTGAATTACTTTGCGTATATCTCACACTAAGTCAGGCACTTATGTTAAATAAGTATTAATAATTTCATTTTTGACGTATTGTTGGCGTATAAATTAATAATTATGACGTATTTTTGCAGTATGCCAATCGATCCGTATTGCATTTTATATTTACGTTATTTGTTTCGAAAACTACTTATAGATCGAAACTATATTTCAGCTTAGCGAAATACAACGTTTTAATATTTTGATTTTTATGATCAAAATATACTCTATATAGCTATTGATATTTAAATCTGGATAAGGATTGACAGTGTAATTAGCATAATATTTTATTAATTCAGCTTTCGAATATTTTACATTTTGATTTTTCCAAAAGGTCTTAATTATTTTTTCATGCACATTTGTGCAACAAGATTAGACATGCTCAAAATCTCAAATCACACTCTGGCATTTCTTATTCTTTTCTTTGAAAAAGAACATTTTCATAAAAAAATAAGGTAGAAGATTGATTTCTTCCTTTAATATATTCAACTAATTTTATTTAACATTTTCAAACTACTAAAATGCTTATAAAAACTTTTCTACTTAAAAAACTGAGGTTAAAGCGCGTATTTGCTTTTGTGCTTTCTCTGATGTTTTGCTCAGCTTTGCTGGGACAAATTAGTGGTGTCATCACTGACGCAGAGACAGGTGAGCCTTTAATTGGGGCAACTGTCTTGATCAATGGAACATCAAATGGTACTATCACTGACATAGATGGTAGCTATACTATTGCTGCGAATCCAGGTGATGTAATGAATTTTTCTTACACTGGATTTACATCTCAAGACATAACCGTAGGTGATTCAAATCGAATTGATGTGATGCTTTCATCTGGAATACTCGTAGATGAGATTGTAGTGACTGGATATACTACTGATACGCGTAGAAAGACTGCAGGATCTGTTTCAACGATTAAAGCTGCAGACCTTCAAGTCTCTCCGTCTGGTAATGTTGAACAACAATTGCAAGGTAGAGTGGCAGGTGTAACTGTGATCACAAATGGACAACCTGGTACAACTAGTCAGGTAAGAGTAAGAGGTTATGGTGCACTTGGAGGAAATTCTCCATTGTATATTGTTGATGGTGTTCCAGTAGGGTCCACTGACTTTTTAGCACCTAATGACATTGCTACTACTACTGTTCTAAAAGATGCTACTTCTGCTTCTATCTATGGAGCAAGAGCAGCGGGCGGTGTAATCGTATATACTACGAAGCAAGGTGAAAAGAAAGATCGACCATTAAAAATTACTTACAATGGACTATTTGGAGTCACTACGCCTGGCTCAGGTTCTGGCATATTGAATCCTCAACAACAAGCAGATTGGACTAAAAATGCTATCAGAAATGGAGCTATTCAAAATGGTGTTGCTGTAGGAGATATCGAATATAGTCATCCACAATATGGATCAGGTGTAGGTGAAAGTTATACTCCTACTCTTCCAGACTATTTGAGAGTTGGTGGTATGTCTGGTGTCAATGGAGCCATTACTTCTGAACAAGAAGCACTTTATAACATTGATCCCTCTTTAGGTTCTATTTATCAAATAATTAGAGCGAATAAAGAAGGTACAGACTGGTATGACGCGATTACAAGAAATGCAATACTCAACAGACATAATCTTGGATTTTCAGGAGGATCTGAAAGCAGCAGATATTATGTTGGATTGGGTATGCAAGAACAAGAAGGTATCTTAATTCATCAAAAGTTTAAAAGATATTCATTAAGATTAAATACTGAATTTGACCTTTCTAAAAATTTAAGCATTGGAGAAAACATTCAAGTGACTTACAGATCAGTGAATGTACTTCAAGGAGACAATGGAGGAGCAGGATCTTCAGATGACGAAAGTGTTCTTTTGTCTGCTTCTAGAATGTCACCTATTATTCCTTTAAATGACGAGTTTGGAGGTTATGCAGGTACAGCCTCTTCGGGTTTCAACAATGCTGCTAACCCAGTAGCTCAATTAGATGGACAACAAAATGATAGAAACTTCCAGACACAAATCTTTGGAAATATCTACTTGAAATATACTCCAATAGAGAATTTGACACTTAAATCAAGTTTTGGAGGTCGTCATTTTTCTGTACATCAAAGAGGGTATAGTCGTCGAACATATGAAAATCAGGAGAACAACTCATCTTTTGGATTCTTCCAAAATTCAATTTTTGGAACGGCTTGGAATTTCACCAATACAGCTAGCTACAAAATGTCATTTGGTACCAGTACTCTAGACCTTTTAGTAGGCCAGGAAGCTTTGAATACTGGATCAAATAGAGCAACATTTGCTTCTGGTATCAATCCATTTTCTCAAAGTACTGACTTCGTAGGTCTTTCTACAGTTAGTTCTCAAGTTGTAAATGGTGGACACTTTGATGGTGTAACTTTCTCCTCATTGTTTGCGCAAGCAAAGTATGACTATAATGATAAATATATCATATCAGCAGTCGTAAGAAGGGATGGATCTTCTAGATTCGGAGCTGAAAACAGATATGGAATATTCCCAGCATTTTCTGCTGCCTGGAGATTGTCTTCAGAAAGCTTCATGGAAGGTCAGACTCTTTTTGATGACCTGAAAATTCGTGGAGGATGGGGTATAATGGGTAACTCTAATAATGTGAACCCAAACAACCAATTTAGTCTTTTCGGTACTAGTATTGGTGCTTCTAGCTACGATATTGGAGGTTCAAACTCAAGTGCAGCTCAAGGGTTCTACAGAACAAGAATCGGAAATCCATTTGCAAAATGGGAAAAAGCGATTACTGCTAATATAGGTATTGATGCCTTGTTGATGGATGGTAAATTAGATATTGGTATTGAGTATTGGACTAAGAAAACGGAAGATTTACTTTTCCAACAACCAGTTTCTGTAATGACTGGACCATTTGCAAGTGCTCCTTCTGTAAACGTAGGAGAAATGAAGAATACTGGTCTTGATCTTTTCATAAAAGCACGAGGTGGATCGAATGATCTTAGATATGAAGTAGCTATCAATGGTGGATTCTTAAGTAATGAAATCGTTTCATTGTCAGAGGGTATTACTAGCTTACCTAACAGAAGTTCAGGTTATAGAGGAATCGTACCAGTATTAAACCAGGTAGGAGAATCAATTTCTTCTTTCTATGGATATGAAGTAGTAGGATTATTTGCTGATCAAGCTGAAGTAGATGGTGCACCTACGCAAGCTGACGCTGCTCCTGGTAGATTTAGATTTGCAGATTTGAATGGAGATAATGAGATCACTATTGATGACAGAACAGTACTAGGTAGTCCTGTTCCTGATTTCACAGGTGGATTGAATATTAAAGTGGATTACAAGCAATTTGGAATAGAAATATACACATTTGCGTCTATTGGAAATGAAATTTTCAATATCTCAAAGGTATTTACTGATTTCTATCCATTGTTCCCTGGTGCTGCTATCAGTGATAGAGTTCTAGACTCATGGTCATTTGACAATCCTACAGGTGAAATTCCAATTTTTGAAACAAATTCAAATTTCAGTACGAATACACAATCAAATTCATTCTATGTTGAAGATGGTTCATATTTGCGTCTTCAAAACATTACTTTGTCTTATAGACTAGGTAAAAAGATGTTAGATAAATTAAATTTAGGTAATGTTAGAATATATGGTGGAGTAAACAATATCTTTACAATAACTGGATATAGTGGACTAGACCCAAGTGTAGGTGGAGCGGCCGATACTAATTTCGGTGTTGATTTAGGAAACTTCCCGATCACAAGAAGTTGGACTATTGGTTTAGACGTTGATTTTTAAAATAACAATATTTAACCACACCGAATGAAAGGTGTGAAAAATACTAAATATGAAAAAGATTAAATTTATAGTATTGCCATTATTAATGGTCGTATTTTCAGTAACATCCTGCTCGGACGAATTCTTAGAAGTTGCTCCGACTGGATCACTTAGTTCCGCTGAGTTATCCTCAAAAGCAGGTCTAGAAGGATCCCTAATTGCTGCATATAGTATGCTATTAGGTAGATCTGGTTTTTATTCAGATGCCAGTAATTGGTTTTGGGGAAGTGTGAGAGGCGGAGAAGCAAACAAGGGTACAAATGCTGGTGATCAATCACAAGTAAATGAAATCCAAGCTTATGCTGCTCAAACCAACAATGCTTCTGTTTTTGAGAAATACAGAACATGCTACGAAGGAGTAGCTAGGGCCAATGCTACTTTAAAATTATTAGCTGTTGCTCAAGAGAGTGTTTCAGAGGAAGTAAAATCAAGAATCGAAGCAGAAGCAAAATTCTTGCGAGGACACTATTACTTTGAGTTGAAAAAGAATTTTGATGACACACCATATGTTGATGAAACTTGGGATGAACTAACTCCAGTTTCAAACAATGTTGATTTATGGACTTTTATCGAAGCTGATCTGAAGCATGCTTATGACAATCTACCAGAAACTCAATCTGAAATAGGTAGAGCAAACAAATGGGCTGCAGGAGCATATTATGGAAAAGCTTTGTTGTATCAAGGTAAATTTGCTGAGGCTAAAACTGTCTTAAATGATGTAGTAGATAGTGGAACAACTCCTAACGGAACTCCTTATGGTCTAAATGATGACTATGCGACTGCTTTCAGATCTACAAATGACAATAGTCTCGAATCAGTATTCGCAGCTCAAGCAGCAGCTGGAACAGGTAACATCCAAAATGCAAATGCAGGATTGGTACTTAACTTTCCGAATGGTCCAGGTGCACCAGGTGGATGCTGTGGATTCTTCCAACCAAGTTTTGAGTTGGCAAATTCATTTAGAACAGATGCAAATGGCTTGCCATTGCTAGATGGTTCTTACAATGATGCCGCTAACAAATTAGTTACAGATATGGGTATGGAGGCAGCTGATCCATTTACAGTTGATGCTGGCAATGTTGATACTCGACTAGATCATTCTATTGGTAGAAGGGACATCCCTTACTTAGATTGGGGTCCTCATCCAGGTAAGACTTGGATTAGAGATCAGCCATACGCTGGTCCTTATGCCCCTAAGAAATTCATCTATTATCAAGCTGGAATCGGAGTAGAGAATGATGGTAGTTCATGGACTCCAGGTTATACTGCTGTAAACTATAATATCATCAGATTTGCTGATGTAATGTTGATGGCTGCAGAAGCTGAAATAGAGTCAAATGGAGATCTAGGAAGAGCTGCTGGTTTGATCGATGATGTAAGAGCAAGAGCTGCTGGTTCATTAATCGCAGGCAGTCCTGCAAACTATAATGTAGGTCTTTACGGTTCATTTGCAAGCACTGCAGATGCTAGAGCAGCTGTAAGATTTGAGCGTAAACTAGAACTTTCTGGCGAAGGTCATAGAATGTATGATTTAGTAAGATGGGGCACAGCTGCAGATGAATTGAGTAATTATTTGGCTATCGATGGTCCTCAATTAAATGCACCATTTGCTGGAGCTAGTTTTGATGCTGGAACTGATGAATATTTACCTATTCCACAAGATGAAATTGATTTACTAGGAGCAGATATTTTAATCCAGAATCCTGGATACTAATCACTGAATCATGATTATATGAAAATGTAATATATACTAAGATATTGAAGGCAAGAATATTAATTCTTGCCTTCTTTTTTTTGTGCGATATTACAATTTAACTAGCTTCACATGTAGATTTTATTATTGAAAGTTCCAAGACTTAACAATGTTGCACCCTGTCAAGTGATAACATTAAAAAATGAGCTCTTTTTGATAAGTTTAAAGTGATACAAATAGAATCACTTTCAAGTATTATTTTTCTAATAACAATGTTTTTTATTCTTACCACATGTGTAAAAATATTTCATACATCATCCTACTCTTAGCACTATTTGTATGTTCTTGTCAATCTGACAATACCAATTCAAATAATGCTTCTAGTAAACAAAAGATATTTACATCCTTATCTACTCAAGAAAGTGGAATTACTTTTTCTAATGATTTGAAAGAAGATTCTATTATCAACTACTTCACCTATCCCTATATTTATATGGGAGGCGGAGTGTCTGTTGGTGATGTCAATAATGATGGATTGCAGGATATTTACTTCACCGGCAATATGGTAGAAAACGCCCTATATCTAAATCAAGGCGATCTAAAATTCAAAGATATTTCAAAAGAAGCCAACGTTGAAGGAGATAATCGATGGGTTACAGGAGTCACTATGGCTGATGTGAACGCTGATGGTTGGATGGACATTTATGTTTCAGTTTCGGGGAAATTCGCTACCACAAAGAATCAATTATTTATTAATCAAGGAATAAACGATAAAGGCATTCCCACTTTTAAAGAAGAAGCTGAATTGAGAGGAGTAGCTGATGAGGGTAATAGTACCCAAGGTACATTCTTTGATTATGATAATGATGGAGATTTAGACCTTTACATTGCCAATTATCCTGCGACTGGATTCAAAACTCCCGCCTATTCATATGCTATATTCAGAGAGAAAAAAGTAGAATCAAAATCAGATAAGCTATACCAAAATAATGGGGATGGAACATTTAAAGATGTAACAGCAGCATCAGGAATTTTGAATTTCGGGCTATCATTAAGTGCCACTGCTGGGGACTTCAACAAAGATGGATGGGAGGATATCTATGTCTCTAATGATTTTGCTTCGCCAGATTATTTCTATATCAATAATGGAGATGGCACTTTCAGGGATGAAGTGAAAACGACAACAAAACACACTGCCTTTTTTGGTATGGGTACTGATGTTGCTGACATCAACAATGATGGATTATTAGATATCCTTCAGATGGATATGACTCCCGAAGACAATCGTAGAAACAAAGCAAATATGGCAAGTATGAATATTGCTGGTTTTTGGGAAATCGTCAATTATGGAATGGGTTACCAATACATGCAGAATGTAGTGCAGCTAAACAATGGTGTGGCAAGTGATGGCTTACCCCATTTTAGTGATATTTCAAGAATCACTGGCATGTCATCTACTGATTGGAGTTGGTCAGGCCTATTAGCAGATTTTGACAATGATGGCTGGAAAGACGTGTACATCACAAATGGAACCAGAAGAGATATAAATAACAAAGACTACTTCAATAGTATTGAAAAAGCTACATATCAGGTCAAAAAAGATTTCAATAATCTGGACTTAACACTTAATCTGCCTTCAGAGAAAATTGATAATTATGCGTACAAAAATAATGGAAATCTAACTTTTGAAAAGGTTACAGATTACTGGGGATTGGATTTTGAAGGATTTTCAAATGGAGCTTCTTATGCTGATTTGGATAATGATGGCGATCTAGAAATCATTATTAATAATATTGACCATCCTTCAATGATTTTCAAGAACAACACTGTTGAGCAAACTAATGGAAACTACCTCAAAGTCAAATTGCAAGGAAGTGATAAAAACCCTAATGGTCTAGGCACAAAAGTCACTTTAAAAATCAAGGATAAACTACAATATCAAGAATCAACTTTGACTAGAGGGTTTCAGTCATCTGTATCACCTGTATTACACTTTGGTTTAGGCAATGAGGTTAGTATCGACGAGATCACAGTAGAATGGCCAAATGGGCACCAACAGATATTGACTACCATTCCTGCAAATCAAGCATTGACATTAGATATTAAAAATGCAATTCCAAAAGAGAATACAAATTCTGAAAATAAAACCTTCTTCAAGGATATCACCCAAATCTCTGGTGCAGATTTCAAACATGAAGAGAATAAATTTGATGACTTTAAATATGAAATTTTAATCCCTCATCGATATTCTAAAAATGGTTCTGGCATAGCTGTTGGAGATGTCAATGGCGACCAATTAGAAGACTTCTACATTGGAGGAGCTGGAGGACAAGGCGGTAAAATATATTTACAAAAGCGAGATGGTACTTTCGAAAATTCACAAGGTGATGAGATTATTTTCGATTCAAAATTTGAAGACATGGGATCTGCATTTTTTGATGCGGACAATGATGGTGACTTGGATCTATATGTCGTTTGTGGTGGGAATGAGTACAAACAAGGAACTCCCCAAATGCAGGATAGGTTTTACCTTAATGATGGGAAGGGGAATTTCACAAAAGATGAGGATGTTCTTCCCAAAATAATCTCAAGCGGATCAAGGGTAAAATATGCCGATTATGATAATGATGGTGATCTAGATTTATTCGTTGGATGTAGAATTATTCCTCAATCATATCCACTGCCTGGCAAAAGTTACATCTTGAAGAATGAACTCAATGAAACTGGCAAATTAATATATACGGATGTCACTGAATCTATAGCTCCAGACCTTCTTAAAGCTGGCTTAGTTACTGATGCTGTTTGGGTGGATTTCAATGGAGACAATGCGCTAGACTTAATTGTGGTTGGAGAATGGATGCCAATTACTATTCTGATAAATGAATCTGGCAAATTCATAAACGAAACTGCCTCTTATCAATTAGAGAAATCTACTGGCTGGTGGTACAGTATCATTGCTGATGATTTTGACAAAGATGGTGACATGGATTTAGTGGCCGGAAATCTCGGACTGAACTACAAGTATCAAGCATCGCTCGAAGAATCATTCGATGTCTATGCCAGTGATTATGACAAGAATGGAAAATTAGACATTGTTCTGGGCTATTACCATGATGGTGTTCAATATCCACTGAGAGGTAAACAATGTTCGCAAGAGCAAATCCCAGCAATCAAAGAAAAATATAAGGATTACAACACCTTTGCCGAAGCTACACTAGTAGACATCTATACCGATCATGATCTTAAAAAATCTACTCATTACAAGGCTTTCACTTTCGCAAGCACATATATAGAAAACAAAGGAAATGGTGAAGTATCCACATCTCCACTTCCTAATGAAGCACAACTTTCTTCTGTAAATGATATCATTTCCCATGATTTTGATAATGATGGAAATCTTGATCTAGCACTAGCTGGAAACTTATATTCTTCAGAAATCGAAACTCCTAGAAATGATGCGGGATATGGTAATATTCTCTTAGGAAATGGGAAAGGAAGTTTCAAATCACTACCATTTACAAAAAGTGGATTTAATTTAAATTATGATACTAAAGACCTTGCAAAAATAAAGACGAAAGATGGTTTTTGCATTTTAGCGGCTAATAACAATGATTTTATGTCTGTCTTGCGGTTTGATAATTGAAAGAAAGGTTTAAAATTGAGAGATTTATTAACTAAATAATCAAGGTCTTATTTTAAAATAAAACAAATATAAGCTTGTGACAAAATTGTATATTGGGTACTATCAAAAAATAAAATGAAATTAACCGCACAAGAATTATATGAAAAACTTACTATTGAATATGGTATCATAGGAGAAACTGGTACAATTAAGTTTACTTTAAAAGATCTAACTATTACCATTAAGGCAAAAGACACAATAGGAAATCTTATTCAAGAATGGTTTACAGCATGGCTACTAAAAAATGACATTGATCATAAACTAAAACAAAACACCCAAGATTTTCCCGATCTTAACTTAGACTTACAGGATTCTACAAAAGGATTAGTGGAAATAAAATCATTTGATTATACCAAATCTGCTAATTTTGATGTAGCAAATTTCATGGCATATAGACGTTCTATTGTAGAGTACCCATATAGACTCAATTCAGACTATTTAATTTTCGGTTATAGGATGATTGATGGAACTCTTGAAATAGCTGATGTTTGGCTTAAAAAAGTATGGGAAATAACTGGCCCAAGTGGAGATTGGGATTTAAAATGCCAAGTAAAACAAGGAGATTTAGTAAATATTAGACCAATTAAATGGTATAATAATAAAAAAACAAAATTCAAACCATTTATTTCGGCATTAGAATTCCTTAAAGCTTTCCAAGAAAATCAATACAAATATGGTAAGACTAGACATGATAAGGATACAGCTCTATTTTTGGATAAAGTTAGAAAAGGCTATAAAGCTGCAACTGGTGAAGATTTGACCTGATTTTTTGTTTTGAAATGTTTGGCAATCCTATCTGCAATTGATTTGACCACTGGAACAGCTACAGTATTTCCCAATAAATCAAACGCTTCAGACTCTTTAACAGGAATCACATATGATTCGGGATAACCAAAAAGTCTTAATCCCTCTCTTATAGTAAGTCTCCTTAATCCTTTTCCATCTGGCACAACCAATCTTGAAACATCAGTAGCTACTAATGTAGGTGCTATATCATTTGGATTTAAAATCTTATTTATTTCAAAACTTAATTTACCTGTTACGATATTATAACCTTTGAGTTTAGTCGTATCATAAACGCGCTTAGTTATTTCACCATTTTCTGTCAATTCAATAACTAACTTTTTCGGATATTCAAATCTTAGATATCCTTTATCAACCAAATCATCTAAAATGAAATTTAAATCGATAGATTCACTAAAAAGAGTTGGACTATGAAAAGTTTTAATTTGATTAAGTGTTAGAGGCATTCCATCCATCCATTTAATTCCTATTTTATTAGCCCAATGCTTTTTTCTTCTCTCTTTAAAAAGCTTATTCAATAAAATACATTGCTCTTCTGAAATTTCACCTTTAAGCCCAATATCCCAACTATGAATATTATTCCCCCCGCCTCTTTTATCTTTAATTGATTTACCAAATAAATCTTCCAAGTCAAAATGATTAAGCAGTTTATTTACCATATCAGACTCTATGGTTTCTTTACCATTCTCTAAAACATCTCTCAAAACCTTAAATTCATGGGTATCAAAATTTAAGTCAACCTTGTGATCTTTAGTTCCTACAATAAATACTCTTTTTCGAGATTGAGGCAATCCAAAATTTAATGAATCAAGAACTTTCCAAGATACTTTATAATTCAATTCATGCTCTAGTTTATATAATATCGTTTTCAAGGTTTGTCCAACTTTATCATTTTTAAATTCAAGATCATGTTTAACTAACCCCTCAACATTTTCTAGAATAAAACCATAAGGTTTCTTGGCATCTAATATTCTTTCAATTTCAAAAAATAATGTTCCCCGAGTATCCACAAATCCTTTTCTTCTTCCTCCATAACTGAATGGTTGGCAAGGAAATCCGCCTAATAAAAAATCAAAATTAGGTATTAGGTCATTACTTATTTGAAATAGATCACCCATAAAACAATGATGATCAAAATTATGTTTTAATGTTTCTATTGAATAAGGTTTGATTTCTGAAGTTAAAACACATTCAGTTTTAAATGATTGCTCACTAAATGCCGCCTCTAAACCAAGTCTAATTCCTCCGAGGCCAGCAAATAAATCAATGAATTTTACTGTTTCTTTTTTATTCATTTAGATTTTTATTATATCCAGAAATATCCTCAGCAGCAATTGAAAATTCAGTAAAATCTTCAAACTCAATTTTCTTACATCCAATAACCTTAAAGCATTGAAGGAGAAAGGATGCACTAAAAGTTCCTCTACTTATTTTGCTATCAACACTTGACTTAGTTTCACTTAATCCAAGTGCTTTCAGTCTATTTGCCAATTCAGTATTAGAAATTCCTCTCTTCACTAATTCAGATTTTAGAATTCTCTTAGCCCTTATTGACCAATTATACATAATTAACCATTATTTATATTATTTGCAAATATGCAAATAAATAGCTAATTATACAAATATTTCAACAAAATTACTAATACCTAGCTGACAGCCTATAAAATCTATAAATAAGCAAAGAAGCTGATAAAAACAATCCTATCAATAGCCCCAGCCATACTCCTGGCGCTCCCATTCCAAAATTAATGGCTGCAAAGTAACTGATTGGTATACCCACAATATAATAAGAGAAAAAAGTAATATAAGTCGGAATCTTAACATCCTGCAACCCTCTCAAAGCAGACAAGGCTGCCACTTGTAATCCATCTGGAATTTGGAATATGGCAGCGAAAATGAGAAGTAAAGATGCAATTTCTATAACCTGTGAATCATCAATATATAACAATGGCAAATAAGCCCTGAATGCTACAAACATTAAACTGAAAATAGCCATTATTGCTGTAACCTGGATAAAGGCAGAAATTCCTGCATTCCGCATCGCTTTGTAGTCCTTTTTACCCAATTGATTGCCTACGCGAATAGTCGACGCCATTGCCAAACCTGAGCATATCATAAAGGTGATGGAAGATAAATTTATGGAGATTTGATGTGCCGCCTGAGCATTCTTGCTTACCATACCCATAATTAATGCTGCTCCCGAAAATGCAGATATTTCAAAAAACATCTGAAGTGAACTTGGGATTCCAATTTTAAGAATTTTAGAGAACATTTGCTTTTGATAAACTCTGAAATTGCATTCTTCAATATAACTCCACAAATCTTTCCATTTCAAAAGAGCTATTACAATAAAGACAATCATTGCCACTCGTGCTATCAAACTAGCTAATGCAGCCCCTTCTACTCCTAAGGCTGGAAATCCAAATTTTCCAAATATGAGTAAATAATTCAACCAGACATTCAATACATTTCCCAAAAGCATAGCTATCATTGGAGGCTTTGTTTCCGACATACCATCCGAATATCCCCTAAATGTTATGAAAATCATCATGGGAATCATCCCTATTGCAGACATTACAATGTAGGTTTTCGCCAATTTGACAACTTCTGGATCTTGTCCTAAATGTTCCAATAGTGGCAAACCAAAAAGTAGCAAAGCACAAGAGATTACTCCAATTGCAGTATTAATTATAAGGCTATGCTTGAAATATTGAGAAATCTTTTTTGTTTCACCTGCTCCATCCGCTTCAGATATCAACGTCGGTAAAGCAAACGCTATCCCAAACCCGACTACAATCGGAACAGCAATAATAGCCACGGCCAACGAAACAGCAGCCAATGCATCAGCTCCTAGTCTGCCGACCATAAGATTATCAGCAAGATAAACTGTAATTTGCCCTAATTGACCCGCCATAATGGGCAGTGCCAACTTCAAATTAAGCTTAAAATCGTCTCTATATTTATCCAAAAATTTCATTCGGGCAGCAATATGAGAATAAGTTTTATTATTTAGTAAACTTTGCGACTTTGCAGAAAAATAAAAAAGCCCGAAAGAAATTAATCTTCCGAGCATTCAAAATAATTGTTCTTTTATCCAAGTGTTCTGTCAACGCCTGAATGAGGGGTAGAATTTGAGTGGATTTTGAGTCAGTGCAAGGCAAAAAACGCAGACATAGCCGAAGCTATGGCGAGTATTTATAACGCAGCAATGGCTCAAAAACCGCCAAATGAACCCATCAATTTGGGCTTGACAGAACACTAGTTAAAATTAATAGGCAATTCCGCTCTTGTTTGATCCCAAGCGATTACCATATGTACTAGTTTATCAGATTTCTCTTCAAAGATAATTGATAGGTTTTCTACCACTTCAGTATCAGATTTGAGAGAAACATTTGTTCTTCCTACATCTTTAGATTCATCTCTATTTGCAGCTCCCCATGCTGGAAGATCTTTTGAGAAAATCATATCCCAACTGCCATCTTTAATTTCAGCATATAGCGCATATCTTCCTTTTTTCAATTCAAGACTACCTACAGTCACATCTTCATAAAACACAACTTCAGTAGATTGGTTTGCACCCACTCTCCAGATATCTCCTGTCTTCAATAATTCTCCAAACACTTTTCTATCCTTCTTAAAAGGTCTGCTATAGACCACTTGCACTTTTGGCTTGATATTCACCTCTTCTCCTTTCAGATAGTTTGTGTAAGCTGACTTACCTGGGTAATGAGAAATATCCATTGGACTGATATCATCGCCAGAGAATATGACGGGATTGAATGCAATCGGAATCTCAACTCTGGTCTTATCCCATTGTATGGTCATATGAGCTGTTTGGTCATCCATTTTTCTGAAACCCATTGAAAGTGCTTCAGCCGATTCTCTTTCAGTAGTTGTATTCACTTTGAATGAAGCAACAGTCTTAGACGTATCTCTACTTTCGGCTCCCCAAATTCCTCTTTGACTAGAAAAATTAATAATCCAGTCATTTTGATTTACAATTGCTGACATTGTGTATGTACCTGGGTTAATCGTTTCTCCACCAATACCTACACTTTGATAAAATGTAATTTCAGAAGCTTCATTTGCCCCCAATCTCCATTCTTTTCCATAAGGTACTAAAGTGCCAAATATCTCTCTATCTTTTTTAAGCGGTCTACTATAAACTACTTTTAGCTGCGGCTTAATATTTCGATCTTCTGGACCTAAATAATTTCTCCATGCTGCATTGGCAGGATAATATTCAGCATCCAAAACACTGACATCCACTTTTGGCCATTTTGATTCTTGACTATATCCAGAACACAAAAGCAATCCTGCAAATAATACCATTAAAAATTTCTTCATTTTGTTGTTATATTTTTTGATTAATACTTATTCCAATTGTTGTTTTTAAAGTCAACCAAACACATTTTATTGATATGTATGTTGTTGCATTACAATATTCCAGTGTTTAAGCTGTTAAGCTCTTGAGCTCATAATCTAATCTTAAGAACTCAAGAGCTTAACAGCATAAGAGCTTAAAATCTTAAAATTAAACCGCGAAGATAAGTATTAGTAACAACCAATCCGACCCACAAAAGACAATTTCTAAACTCTAATTGATTTCTACTTCCATTCTTCTTCTATAATTTCTCAAGCAATTCAGCCGCCTTTCTATTATAAATATTTGTTCCATCAGAAGAAATAGCTTCAACCATGGCCTTACAAGTTGACTTTTCCTGTTTGATACAAATCAGAGCTAAGTACCACTGGGATGGGTCAGCATATTTTTCAGATTTTTTCAGGACTTCTAAAAGCTCAGATGTTTTCAAGTCATTGTTTATTTCAAGATAAGAAGAAGCTAAATAAAATTGTTCATCTAGATTTAAAGTAGATTGAGATGAAAGATTTTGAATTACCCTGTCATAGTTTTTGAGTTCATAATATTGGTAGATGGTCAATGAATCAGAATCGCCTTTGACAATTGGATCAATAATATTAGGATAAGGTTCGTAGAAAGCTGCGTAGATTTGTTGGTTATCAAAAGATTTAGGCTTCAATGAAAAATACAATATCGCAGCAATGGCTAAAATTCCTAAAATGCTGATAATCAATTTCAAATAGCTTATATTAATATTGGATCTAGTGATATCAGATTCTTCTTTTTCCAATATATTCAATCTGGCTTTCATCTTCTTGGCATCTTCTTCTTTCAAAACCTGAACTAAAAGTATAGCTTCGTCAAATTTCTTCTTGAAGTTCGCATCCTTAAGTCTTTGTTCCAACAAAATTTCATCCTCCGACAAAAGTATTCCTCTCAAGTAAGCATCAATTAATATATCATCCTTCTCACTCATATATCCGATTTTGAAAGATTCACACTAAGAATTTGTTTCAATTGTTTGACACATCTGGACTTATTTGCCTTTACTGAATTTTCATTTTTCATACCTAAATTATGCATGATAGCATCTATAGAATACCTTCTGTAATAATAAAGGGTAATCAGTTGCTGACATGTATCCCCTAATTTACTTACCGCCTTTCTAATTCTTTCTTTCTCAGCAAATTCTATTGAATCAGTGTCCAAATAACCTTCAGCAACGACATCATTCTTTTGTGTTACTAATTTCTCCTTTTTCATCGCTTTTAACAATTGTCTTTTGCCTATTTCAAATAAATAAGTCTTTACAGAACTCTTATTTTCTGTTATCTTATTTTCAATTAAATTTTGGTACATACCAATAATAGCATCCTGAAAAGCATCTACAAGCAATTCTCTTTTCTCACATATCTTAATCCCAAAATGGAAAAATTCTTCTCTGTAATCTCTATATATAGAATCTATAGTTTTTTCGGCATCTGATCGAAAAAGTGCTTTTAAATTATCAAGATCTACTATTCTTTCTTTACTCATCAATACTTTGAATATCAATATGGTTAACAAAATAAGTAATTTGTTAACTTTATGGAAAGCCAAGGTATAGAATAGCACGTAATACAGAGAAAGAAAAACAAACGATATTTTATGAAAATATGGATGAAGATACTTTTTATTACTTTTTGTTGGATTCAATGTGCTCATACTCAAGAAACTGGTAGCACTGAATTAGATACAGATTTCGAAAGAATTGATGGTCTGTTTTCATCTGGACTTTATGAAGAAGTCATTTCAGAATCAAGTGTAATTTTAAATAAATCCAACATCGAATACCTCGATTCTGCAATTATCAATCTAAGCTTACAGAGAGTAAGAGCTTCGTACTCCCTTGGAAAGTATAAGGAAGCTATTACATTTGGACTACAAGCGGAAACACTAATAGCCTCAGATAATATCAATGCGCTTACTGATTTCTGGAAATTTATCAGTCCATCTTATATTCAGCTGAAAGATAAAGCCAATGCAATTCTATATTTGAATAAAACTCTAAATGAAGAAAAGACATTATTGAAGAGTGACCCAAAAAAAATAATTAATGCATACAAAGATTTAGGAAGCTTATATAGTTCATTTGGTGACGATGAACTTTCAAAAATAAATTTTATTAAAGGAATTGAATTATTCAATAGTGCCAATTTAGAAAATACTGGAATCCGAGGTGACCTATATCTCAATTTTGGTGCTAATTATATTACTAAGCGAGAGAATGACACAGCCTTTCACTACTTGGATTTAGCGAAAAAAGATTACCTAAATGAATATAAACCTACGCATAGAAAATTAGGGTCTGTTAATTTTAATATGGCGGTTGTTCAAGACCATCGAGGATATGTATTTGAAGCTATGGAACTACTAAAAGAAGCAGAAGTTTCCTGGAATAATGCCTATGGAGAAAACCATCCAAGAATGGCTTACATTCAAATTAATCGTGGTCAAATGGCTCTTAAAGTAGGAGATTATGAAAAAGCACTTAATAGTGGATTCAAAGCTTTAGACATTTTGAGTACGCATGAGGCGTCAGATCCTGGGTTAATGAGATCTTCATTGAGCACTATTGGAGATGCTTACTTCAAATTGGGTGATTACAACAAAGCCCTACAACAGCATGAATTGGCCTTTGATGTGACTCTCGATACTTATGGTGAAAAATCCGAATTCACTTATAGTTCCGCAGCTAATATTGCGGATCTCTATCAATATCAATCTAATTTTGAAAAGGCACAACCCTATATAGATCTGGTGTTGAAAAACGTAGACCACAACTCGAATATGCATTATTTATCTATTCTTCACCTGATGTCAAAATCTGAATTTCATAAAGGTAATTTTGATAAAGGTTTGGAATATTTAGATTTAGCAATTTCGCTGTCTCAAGCAGAAGGAAAAGATTTTAAAGATCAAAAAATTATCCTGTTGCTTAACAAAGCCGAAAAAAAAATATCAATCGATCACCTAGCCGAAGCGAACTTAATTTTAGAAGAATTGAAGGTCATGTTGGAAATCACAGAACAAGACCATTTGACACCATTATATTCTACTCCTCATTATATAGCATTCTATAATCATATAGGGCAATGGAACTTAAAAAAATATAAACAATCTAATGATATTGCTTTCTTGAATGATGGACATGAATCATTTAATGAAGCAATTGATATTTACAAAAACCTAATATTCTCTATTGGTGATCAAAACACTCAGTTTTCATTAGCTAAGCATGCTGACAACTTGATGTCTAAGGCTATGGAAACAATCTATCTATTGAATAAACATGGTAAAGCAGGAAGTATAGAAGATGCACTTGCTATCATCGAATCAGGTAAAAACTTAGCCCTTAAACAACGATTACTAGAAAATAGTATGATCAATTCAGGAAACCTACCTCCCGAATTAAGAGCGAATGAGATAAAGGTAAATACTGAAATAGCAGAGTTGAAAAGTGAAATTATGACCTATCAATTGGACACAGAAGAAGACCAATGGGAAAACATTTTGAAGGCCAGAAGGGAATTAAATGAAAAAATTGAAGTCAAAGAAAAACTCATACAATTGTACAAATCTAAATATCCAAAATATTATGATTTGAAATTTGACAATACCAAAATATCCTTAGAGGATATAGTCTCTAATCTGGGTTCCGATCAAACCATTCTAAATCTATCTATTGCTGATTCTCTATTATATGCCTTGATCCTTAGTCCTAACAAAAGTGAATTCTTAAAAATAGAACTGCCTGATCAATTTGCTGATATTGTAAATAATTTTCATAAATCTATTTCATCTCATAATACTGCGATGTATACAGAATTATTAAAAAAAGTCTCAAATGCTTTTGGAGAAATTTCTCATACGATAGATTTATTGGGAACCAAAAAACTTCTGATCATTCCTGATGAATATTTGGCATATATCCCATTCGAAATATTACAATTCGATCAAAATTATACCTTAGGAGATAAATTTGATATTCACTATTCATGGTCTGCAAAGGAAGTAAAATCATTAGATAAAAACCGAGGATCGAAATCGGAAATTCTAGCAATTGCACCTACATATCTTGATCAATACAATGAAGGTGCCGCACCCGACGCTAAATTATTTGCTGAACTGGTACGATCTGGAAATGTACACCTACCTGGAGCTGCCGAAGAAGTAAGTAGAATCAAAAAAATATACCCTACAAAAATCGTCCGTGGGGCAGAAGCAAGCGAAGCAAATTTCAAAAATCAGGCAAAAGATCATAGTATTCTTCATTTATCAATGCACGGACTTGTAGATAACAACAATCCATTACTTTCATCTCTGGTTTTTACTCCAGAAATTGATACTGTAGAAAACGGAATTCTAGAAGCTTGGGAGATTTACAATATGAACCTAAATGCAGAATTAGTTGTCCTTAGTAGCTGCAACACTGGATACGGAAAACTAGAAAAATCAGAAGGTGTAATGAGTCTTTCCAGAGCCTTTGCCCACGCTGGAGTGCCCTCTGCTATCATGACACTATGGCAAGTTCCAGACCAAAGCACCTCAGAGATTATGGTAAACTTTTATCAAAATCTAAAAGATGGACTCCCGAAAAGTGAAGCCCTCAGAAATGCAAAAAAGACATATCTAGATAATACCATTGTACCTCAAAAAAAACATCCATTTTATTGGGCAGGACTTGTCCTAATAGGTAATAACGACCCCATCCACATTGATAAAACGAGCTATGAATGGATGTTTGGGATATTATCATTTGCAATTCTATTGATTGTATACTTAGTCCATAAAAAGAAGCAGGTTTGAAGGGATTGCTTAAAGTTTGATTATTTCACAGAGATTCGCTGAGGTACACAGCGTTACTCTCTGACAAAATGTTTATACGTTTAATAACCCGACATTCACCATGCGACCTCAAACCCTAAACCCCAACCCTCCTTCTCCCCATTCTAAATATCCTCCATTATATTTCTAAAAAATGCAAAGCATCAAATATCTCCACTTTATCCTCTCCTTCCTCTCTTCATTCACAATTCAACTTTCGATTTTCCCCATTAATTATTAATTTTCTCCCCAACCCTCCTTCTCCTCATTCCAAATATCCTCCATTATATCTCCAAAAGATGCAAAGCATCAAATATCTCCACTTTATCCCCTCCTTACGCTCTTCATTCAATTCTCAATTCTCAATTCTCAATTCTCAATTTCTCCCTTTCCCTGTTAACCTTTTCGAAATCTATGGTATAGAGTGGTGTACATAAATAAAAACACCGCCATGAAACCAGAGATTCGCCCTTCTAGGACTAAGTTAATTCCGATCTCCTCGGCTCCTTCTGTAAAAATTACTGACACCAAACTAATTGTTAGAGATAGAAGCAATATTTATTTCATTTCGAAAGATCAAATCAAATATTGTGTATCTGATAGCAATTATTCTACGATTCATTTACAATCTGGAAAAAAAATAATGTCCTCAAAATGCTTAAAGCACATTGCATCAAACCTGCATGCCCCAAAATTTAAGAGGATCCATTCTAAGTATTTAATCAATATAAATTTTCTAGAAAAAATAGAAATCACTAACAAGAAAGCATGTATGCAAGGCGGTGATGTTCTCCCTATTTCAAGAGCCAGATTTAAAGATATAATAACCTCTTTGACTCAAATCAATAACCATTCAAAAATCAAAATATAAAAAAATGAAAACACTATTTAGCCTTTTTACCCTCTTCCTATTTGTTTCGATCCTACCAGCGCAAACTATAAAGGTCGAATCCGACAAAGTAATAATTACAGGAACCAACAGACTGGGTATTGGAGTGAACGACCCACTAGTAGCACTTGATATCAACGGAGGAATAAAACTGGGAAATTCAAGCCTTTCCAATGCAGGGGTTATTAGATTTCAATCCGGAGAATTTCAGGGTTATACAGGAAGCGGCTGGAATAGTCTTTCAACTGAAGTTGACGGAAGCACAACCAATGAATTGATTACGAACTTTACGTTCGCCAATAATGATCTTAAAATATTCGAGGGTGGAAGTATAAAAACAGTAAGTCTTTCATCACTGAGTAGTCCATTCGAAAGAAACGGAACCGTGGTGCGTCAAACATCAAATTATACCACTGATGATTTCATAATAGGTAGAGATGAGTTGCCACAGTCAGGGCAAAATTATTCGGATAATTTATTATTCTTTAGCAAATCAAAAGGTGCTTTCCGAGCAGGACGTATACAATCCTCACAGAACTGGACCAATGACTCAATAGGTTTTAGATCTGCGGCTTTTGGGTTTAATACTTTGGCAAAAGGTTCTCAATCATTTGCGATTGGACAATCAACAAAAGCTAACGGAACAGATTCCTTTAGTGGAGGATCAGCTTGTATTGCAGATGGCAAAGGGTCAATGAGCTTCGGAGATCATAATGAAGCTCAAGGAGAGTACTCTTCAGCATTTGGGAGCTATAGCATAGCACCTTCGTTTGCAGAAACGGCAATTGGTTATTACAATACGGATTATACTGCTGATAATATAGATTCAGAGGACCAAGACGATCGCTTATTTGTTATTGGGGCAGGAACTTCAGTTCTTAGAAAGGACGCCCTTGCTTTATGGAAAAATGGACAATTGGGACTTGGTGAGTCGAATCCGGATGCACGATTTCATATCAAAGCTGATGCAAGTGAAGATGCAGTTGAAGTTTATGTTGGTACTAAGCGGGAATTCTATATTCCTGCTGATGGACAAGTAGCTATAGGTGACATTTCCAATCCAGATGCTAAACTTTATGTGGAATCCGCAGGTGGAGAAGACTTGTTCAGAGTGAGAAGTGCAGGTGCTACGAAGTTTAAAATAAATAGTAATGGAGGAATAAGAAATACTAATGCTTCTGCCTCATTTGCAATTCAATTGCAAAATTCCGCTACAGATTTAGTGGGTAGAGGGCAAGCATATTCATGGAACACCTTTAGTGATATGCGTATTAAATCCAACATAACCCCGATTGCTTATGGGCTGGATCAAATCATGAGTTTACAGCCCAAGGCATACGATCATCATGATTCTGAGTATTATGAAGATGGCAGAGTAGTTCTAAAAGGTGAGAACACATCGAAGGACATAGGACTACTAGCCCAGGAAGTTTATGAAATTATTCCAGAGGCAGTTTCGAAACCCTCGTCTGAAGATGAATTATGGAGTATGGATTATACCCGTTTGGTTCCTGTTCTAATTAAATCAATCCAAGAACAACAGGAAATGATCAATGTTTTAAATAAAAAGTTGCAAGCCCAACAGGTACAAATCGATTCACAAATCAAATCAAAGTAGAGAGAAAATTAAAAAATAAGCCACTCACACCTAATTTGCACTAGTGGCTCAAGCCATAAGTTATTGATAGTTAAAGTGAGTCTATTTTTTCTTTAGTCAAGGATTGAGAAAGGAAGATAGCCGTAGCTACCTGACTGACGAAAGACGAAGAATCAAGGAAAAAGTGGCCATTTAAGCTGTCAAGTATTTATGATTTGAACCACTAGAATACTATTCACAAAAAAGCCGCAGGATACAAATTCCTGCGGCCAGATTGTCAATAAAGTAAATCAATCTTTCCAAATACAAAATATTGCTTTATCGTAAAATCGCTTGAATCTCTAAATCCTCTGAACTATATATTCTTCAACATCTAACCTTGCTACCCAAAACCTTATACCTAATACCTTCTCCGTCTTCTCCAATCAACCTTTCCAATCTCTCCATTCTTAACCCATATTGAGCACTAACCAGATCGAAGAGCCCGTATTGATTGAGCATTTAAATTTTTGATTTTCGGTTTGTGTACTACAGATTTTAATTTTGTGAATGGTCGCTGTTTTATATTTAACGCAG
>Ga0256847_1000412_pt1 | contig 27793 bp, 27 predicted proteins | sample TeddybearmetaG_FD_189099 | JGI IMG/M metagenome (GOLD analysis project Ga0256847, IMG submission 189099) | Hydrothermal vent microbial communities from East Pacific Rise, Pacific Ocean - Teddybear | ecosystem: Environmental > Aquatic > Marine > Hydrothermal vents | place: Pacific Ocean: East... | reverse complement strand
AATCCTGTGGAAGCCATGGAGTTTATAAACGATCGTATTAAACAAACTAGAAATAACAATGAGTTTCTTATTTCTATGAACAGTTAGAGTTCATACATACACAAAGCTAAAAGCGGAATCATATTAATATATGATTCCGCTTTTTTTATTGCCTTTTACGATCGATTTGAGGGCTTTTAGAACCAATCTAACGACTACTGCTAAAGACCGCATAAAAGGGGCCACGATCCCTCTTAAATAACTGCCAATCAATTTACTTTAACTAAGAAATCCATTGTTGAATGACAATGGATTTCTTAGTTCATTTCAGCGCATAAAAAAAGCCTCGCAAATTGCGAGGCTTTTTATTTGGATCAAGATCAAATTATCTCTTGATTACTTTTTGTGTAAGTGTACCTTGAGTAGATTTTACATTCAAAATGTAAACTCCTCTTGCAAGATTAGACACATCAACAGTACCGTTAATTAAAGTAGCTCCAGTATTTTTTCCTAATACATCATACAAAACAACACTAGTGATTTCTACGCTAGTAGGAACCTCAATGTTGATTACTGTAGTTGCAGGGTTAGGATAAATGTTAACAAGATCAGCTAAGTTATCGCTAACAGCTAAGATTGGCACACAGTCTCCTTCAATATTGTAAACACCTTCTAAAGTTGCGTCGATAATGAAACCTCCACCTAAACCGTCGTCATAAGCTTCTCCAGCTCCAACAAGACCAGCAGTAGAGTTTTCCCAGAAAAGGTTACTAGCATCAGTAGCCTCAACTGATAAACCTACCCAGTAAGTAACATCAACTGCAGAATCTCCAGGTAAAGGAACATCAGTAATATCTAAAACAACTTCCCAAACGTCAAAACCAAAGTTATCTCCAACAACAGTTTGAGAGTTTGGAATGAATCCTAATTCAGAAGCAATCTCAGCACCTGGTTGTCCAGCAGCATCTTCATAAATGTAAACATCTACAAAAGCAGCATTCACACCAGAACCAACACCACCCATAAAGATATTAGCGGTAATTTGTTCTAAAGATTCGTCAGTACCAGCAGCAACAACAACATCATGCGCTACAATACGTGCTAAATTTTGAGTTGCACTTTTTCCGTTTTCAAAAGCATTACCAGGACCCACAACACTACATGGATCTAATTGGAAGTTTTGATTAACAATAACGTGAGGATCATTTATCCCACCAGTTTCGCTAACAAGAGTTTCAGTTTGCGCAAAGCCTGCAACACAAGCAAACAAAGCCGCACCTAACAATGTAATTTTTTTCATAATAAAAGTTTTAAAGTTTAATATTAATACACGAATATAGAAAAGAAATTTAAATTAAAACAATTCTTTCCTATTAAAAATATAAAAATCTGATATCTCAATGTTCGCATTCTTCCCACTGCCGATAGAACAATAGCCACAAAATGAGGAATTGTAAACTAACTATATGCACTATATTTGCTGAAAATAATATAAAATGAAGCCCATCTTACTGTATTCCACTGTGTTGCTGTTTTTAGTTTCCTGTAATTCCGAAAATGCTAAAATTGATTATGATTTCACAACCACTTTTGAGGCAAGTTACGGAACCGAAACTTCCACCTACACCGAGATTATTGAATTTTACCAAAACCTAGCCGACGCCTATCCTTCGGTTGCCCTTTACGAAATTGGAAAAACAGACAGTGGACACCCCTTGCACTTAGTAAGCTACAACCCCAACCGTAGCTTCGAAAGTGAATTTTCAGATGAAGAAAAGAAAAACATATTATTGATAAACAACGGTATTCATCCAGGCGAAAGTGATGGTGTGGACGCATCTATGCTTTTAATTCGGAATCTGGCTCAAGGTACTATTCCATCTCCGGAACAAACCATCATTATGGTCATTCCCGTGTATAATATAGGTGGTGCACTGAATCGAAACTCCGGCACTCGCACCAATCAGAATGGTCCGAAAGAGTATGGTTTTAGAGGAAATGCCCGAAATTATGATCTTAATCGCGACTTTATTAAAGCAGACACCAAAAACGCCAGTGCGTTTACTAAACTCTTTCATATTGTAGATCCAGACCTATTTATTGACAACCATGTAAGCAATGGTGCAGATTATCAATATACGCTCACTCATCTGTTTACACAACACAACAAGCTTGGGGGGCCTATGGGGGAATATCTACACAATTCATTCATGCCTCAATTGGAAGATTCTCTTAAAACCAAAGAATGGGATATTACTCCTTATGTTAATGTCTTTAATAGTACTCCTGAAAAAGGGTTCTCTCAGTTTATGGACTCACCACGATATTCTACCGGTTATACTACCCTATTTAATACTTTGAGTATGATGGTGGAGACTCATATGCTAAAGCCTTATGACGAACGTGTTGAAGGAACGTATGAACTTATGAGAAGCTTCATTGGTATTGCTGAAAAAGATGCAGAATTGATAAAGGAATTACGGAAAAATGGAAATAGTAACTATAAGGTAGGAACCACCTATCCTCTATCTTGGAAAATAGACAGTGCTCAAACTACCACCCTTTCTTTTAAAGGATACGAAGCAGAAATGATCCCTAGTAATATTACCGGCGCCGACCGATTGAAATACGACACCAACAAACCTTTTACGCGCGACGTAACCTACTATAACTATTTCACTCCGTCACAGTCTGTGACAATTCCTGAACAATATATTATTCCGAAAGGATATTGGGATGTTATTGAACGTTTGGAAAACAATAAAATTGAAATGAGACGAGCCCGCAAAGACACCGTTATCAATACCGAAGTATACCGAATTGCAAGCTTTGAATCTCGAAAAAGACCTTACGAAGGGCATTACCAACATTATAATACTAAGGTAGAAATAATCCAAGAGGAGGTTACTGTAAAAAAAGGTGACCTTATTGTTAACACCCAGCAACCCGGACTAAGATACTTGCTAGAAACATTGGAGCCTACGGCGCCCGATTCGTTCTTTAATTGGAACTATTTCGATACCATTTTACAACAAAAAGAAGGGTTCTCACCTTACGTATGGGAAGATAAAGCCGAAGCATTTTTAAATGAGCATCCGAAGATAAAAGAAGCCTTTGAGGCTAAAAAAGCAACGGACCCTAAGTTTGCGAAAAATTGGTATGCACAATTAGACTGGATTCATAAACAATCCCCCAATTACGAGCAATCACATATGCGATACCCGATCGTTCGGGTGGGTGGTTAAATATTCATTCGGAAAAAGAAGTTTGATGTTTTCGTAAGAATTCCGAAGCGCCTTTTGAGACTTTTCAAAATTTTTCCACTTAGCCTTATCAATGCCTTCTCCTTTTTGAGGTTTTAAGTCACCCTTATATTCGGTATACATTTCATACCAATAGGTTGCCTTTAGTTTGAATTTATCATTGCGCTTAAAAACGTGGTAGGTTTTAGCTATGAATCGTTTTACCTCCAAATCTTGAACTCCTGTTTCTTCTTGAACTTCTCGAATGGCGGCGGCCTCATGCCTCTCTCCTGCTTCCAAATGCCCTTTAGGCAAGTCCCACTTATCGTTTCTGTGAATAAACAAAATCTCACGTTTATCATTGTAAACCAAACCTCCAGCTGCTTCTACAAATGGTAGTTTCTTCCGAAGAAATTGCTCTATTTTCTCTTCATTTTTATGATATAAATTTACGTAGAGCAGCTCGCCATCATTTATTTTCTTGATGAGTTTTTTGAATCGAGCCAGCTTTAAAGGAATCGCTGTGTACTGTTTCCCAATTTTTTTTTCAGTAGAAAGAATAATTGGAATGTCTTTCACAAAAACTTTATACATTTGCGGCATGGTTTTAAACAAAGATATAGCACAAAAAACTTCTGAATTATTGTTGCAAATTAATGCAATTAAATTACAACCGCAAAACCCATTTACTTGGGCTTCGGGTTGGAAATCTCCCATTTATTGCGATAACCGTATTACGTTATCCTATCCAATGATACGAAATTTCTTGAGAGAAAATCTAGCCAATCAAATTGAGGAGATTTATGGTAAGCCGGATGTCATTGCAGGTGTAGCCACTGGTGCTATTGGTATTGGCGCTTTGGTAGCAGATTATCTAAACCTACCTTTTATATATATTAGACCGGAAGCAAAAAAACATGGCCGTCAAAATAAAATTGAAGGCTACTTAGAGCCGAACCAATCTGTTGTGGTGGTGGAAGACTTGATAAGCACTGGAAAAAGTAGCTTACTAGCTGTCGAAGCTCTTCATGAAGCCAATGCGCAAGTAAAGGGAATGGTCGCCATTTTTTCTTATGGTTTCCAAGTCGCTGAAGATAACTTTGCCAAAGCAGCAGTTAGCCTGAATACGCTAAGCGATTATGAAAACCTACTAGCTCAGGCCGAAAAATCAAGTTATATTACTTCTCAAGAAACAGAAGCTCTTTCTCTTTGGCGTGAAAATCCATCGGAATGGAAATAGGCATGAGATTTGCATAATGAACGAGCAGACACAAGATTTTTAAAAAATAAAATTGCCCATGAAAAATAAGGAAAATGGAAATAAAAAGTAAAAAAGTGACCGTTCAAAAAGATGCATCCTCGCTTTGCGCCTTTTTAAGTGATGTAAAAAACTTCGAGCAGTTGATGCCTGAAAATATCAGCAAATTTGAAATGATTCGTGATGACGCCTTTGTTTTTGCCCTCAAGGGCATGCCTGACATCGCGCTTGAAGTAAAAGAAGTAGTAGTACCTAACAAAGTTGTTCTTGGAGCTATTAGCGATAAAATTCCTTTTCGGCTGGAAGGACAGATAGCTGAACTATCCGAAGAATCATCGGAAGCAGAATTAATTTTCTCTGGAGATTTTAATCCTATGATGGCTATGATGGTTAAAGGCCCCATCACTAAGTTTTTGGAAACACTCACCCAAAAGATGTCGGCCCTTTAATAAATAAGTTGCAATTGCTTCATTTCAAACAATTCTAAGGATCCGTTTTCCAACGCAACCTGCAATTGTCCTTGGTCCGAAACACCTTGGATAGTGCCTTTCCAGCGATGGCCTTGATTATCTTCAAATTCCGAAATTGTATTTATTCTGAATAGATTCTGTTCGTAATCAAGTTTAAGCTCTTTATAGTCACTGGCGACGAGTCGATCCAATTCCGAAGAGATACTTTGAGCAACATTTTCGAGCACTAGTTCTATATCAAAGGTCCTTTTTGCAGCGAGTGCCAACGAAGAAGCCATAGGTAAATTAGGGAAAACCAAGTTATTCACATTGATACCCACACCAATAACGGCACTAACCATCCTACTAGCATGCCATTGAGGCTCAATTAAAACACCACATACTTTCCTGCCATCTGCCAATATGTCGTTAGGCCATTTAATGACAACCCCGTTTACACCAATCAACTCCAAACCCTTTTTTACACCTAAAGAAACCGCCCAATTTACAGCAAACTGCCATTGTTGATCAAGCCCTGAAATCCGCTTAAACATGCTAAACGAAAGGCTTTTGCCTGCTTCCGTATACCAATGTGAAGCAGCTTGTCCCCTACCTCTTGTTTGATGATGAGCTAGTACAATTACCCCGTCCTCAAGCTCCACTTTCTTGCGCAGTGCTTTTAAGTAGTCATTGGTCGAGTCAATGGCATCAAGTTTGATTAGTTTCAATGGAATAAAGATTGTGTTAATGTTGCCCCAATAAAAAGGTAACAAGAAACAAAAAAGTAATAACTTTGCTCCATTAAAAATTACTGAATGACAAAAAAAGAAGTGGGGACAGATCAACTTGTCACACAGATCGTAAAAGGAATCGAAGAAGTTAAAGGTCAGAACGCGCAAATTCTGGATTTACGAGAAATTGAAAACACTGTTTGTGACTATTTCATCATCTGTGAAGGTACTTCGAATACCCAGGTGAATGCTATTGTCAATTCCATTCAAAAAATAGTTAGCAAAAGTTTGAAAGAGAAACCCTGGCATATAGAAGGTAGCGACAATGCAGAATGGGTCCTTATGGACTTTGTTCATGTAGTAGTACATGTCTTTCAAAAGCATATTAGAGAATTTTACGACATCGAAGGGCTTTGGGGAGATGCCAAATTGGTGAAAATAGAAACAACATATTAAAACAAAAAAAAGCCACATGGCCGACGATAATAAAAAACCCGAAGTTAAGAAACCAAAATTTAACGCCTATTGGATATACATTGGTATTTTCCTGTTAATTGTTGGTTTTCAATTTTTTGGAGGAAACAGCTGGACACAGCCCAATAAAACGACTCAAACACAGTTTGAAGAATTTCTTATTGCTGGCGACGTTGAGAATATCAAAATTGTCAATCGAAGAAAGATTGAAGTGTTTCTCACCCCAGATGCTAAGGCCAAGGAGGTTCATAATAAAAATAAAGGCGGTGGTTTTTTAGAGCCGGGTGCCAATGACCCAACTTATGAATTTGAAATTGGTGATCTTCAAAATTTTGAAAATAACTTCAAGCAAATTATAAGTGAAAACAACCTGACAACGGGTTATCAACATGATACTGAAGAGAATGTATTTGGAGATATTTTACTCACTTTACTTCCCTTCATCGTCATTATCGGAATCTGGATCTTCATCATGCGACGCATGTCAGCAGGCGGCGGCGGTGGTGCAGGAGGTCAAATATTCAATATTGGAAAATCCAAAGCCAAACTTTTTGATGAAAAAACCGATGTAACAACATCCTTTAAAGATGTAGCAGGATTAGAAGGCGCCAAAGAAGAAGTACAGGAAATTGTAGATTTCTTAAAGCACCCAGACAAGTATACCGCCTTAGGAGGTAAAATCCCAAAAGGTGCCTTATTAGTTGGACCTCCTGGTACTGGAAAAACATTATTGGCCAGAGCTGTTGCAGGTGAAGCCAAAGTTCCATTCTTTTCTTTATCCGGATCAGACTTTGTAGAAATGTTTGTAGGGGTAGGAGCATCAAGAGTTAGAGACCTTTTCAAACAAGCAAAGGAGAAAGCTCCATCCATCATATTTATCGATGAGATTGACGCTATTGGACGTGCTCGTGGGAAAAATAATTTCTCAGGTTCAAACGATGAACGAGAAAACACGTTGAACCAATTACTGACAGAAATGGACGGTTTTGGTACAAATGCTAATGTTATTGTCGTAGCGGCAACCAACCGCGCCGATGTCTTGGATAAAGCATTAATGAGAGCGGGACGATTTGACAGACAAATCTATGTAGACTTGCCTGATGTCCGTGAACGTAAACAGATTTTCGAAGTACACTTGCGTCCACTAAAAAAGGCAGAAGGCCTAGATACCGACTTTTTAGCAAAACAAACCCCTGGTTTCTCGGGTGCAGATATCGCAAATGTATGCAACGAGGCGGCCTTGATCGCTGCTAGACACGAGAAGAAAGCAGTTGACAAACAGGATTTCCTGGACGCTGTAGACAGAATTGTTGGTGGTCTTGAGAAAAAGAATAAAATCATTACCCAAGACGAAAAGGAAGCTGTTGCATTTCACGAAGCTGGTCATGCCACTGTAAGCTGGATGCTTGAACATGCGGCTCCTTTAGTAAAAGTAACTATTGTTCCTAGGGGACAGTCGTTAGGTGCTGCTTGGTACTTACCTGAAGAGCGACTTATTGTAAGACCCAATCAAATGTTGGACGAAATGTGTGCAACGATGGGCGGAAGAGCTGCTGAAAAAGTAATTTTCAATGAAATATCTACGGGTGCATTAAGCGATTTGGAAAAGGTAACCAAACAGGCTCGTGCCATGGTAACTATATATGGTCTTAACGATAAAATTGGGAATATAACGTACTACGATTCTTCGGGTCAAACGGACTATAACTTCAGTAAACCTTATAGCGAGAGTACCGCTGAAATGATCGACAAGGAAATTTCGAATATTATTGAAGAGCAATACCAAAGAGCCATTGCATTGCTTGAGAAAAATAAAGAAAAATTGACCGAACTAGCTAATGAATTGCTAGAGAAAGAGGTGATTTTCAAAGAGAGTTTGGAACGTATTTTTGGCGAAAGACCCTTTCACAAAAAAGGGCAACAAAATGAAGAACCTGAAGTTACAGCTTCATAATTGAGGTTTTTTAACTGAAAAGCGGCAATCTTTAGAATTTTCGTAATACAATTTCAGCTTAGATTTTATATATTTGATGATTAACGTTTTTAAACTCCTCAAATTGTCAATGGGTCTATTTAAGAGACTTTTAAAATCAAATGCCAAGTCAGAAAGTACTTCAAAAAAGTCTGACCATAGTAAATATTTCCCTGAAGAGAAGCTTCCTCTAGACGAAAAGTTTACTTATAATTTTAATAAAAACGGCGGTAAATTTTTATACTGTGAGAATTGGAAGGAGATAGAAGAGGCCTTCGACAACATTCTTATCGAAAACGATTGGTACGAAAAAGACGTATTTTGTATCAACGAACACCTTACCTCAAAATTTGATGGTTACAACCTCGAATTTACCAATAAATCGACCGCTGCTTTTTTCCTATCTACTTGTGAATCTTTGGTAGCCAATAATGGGTCTATTTTACTTTCCTCAAATCAAATTAAGGAAAAGAAACTGCATGAGCTCCCCTCTAACCTTGTCATTTTTGCAACGACCAGTCAATTGGTTGAGAATATAAGTGAAGGATTGCGTATTATTAAAAACCAAAACAAGCGATATATTCCGAGTAATATTACTACCATCCAGGACTTTGAAAACAAAAAGGAAAAAGATTTTATGAGCTATGGAAGTAGTACAAAAAACTTATATTTGTTGCTTCTGGAAGACCTATAATTTATGAAGGAACTTATCGTGCGAGGCATCTCGGGACTACTTTATATCTCGATTATCATTTTTGCAATGTTTGCTTCAAGAGAATGGTTTATCATACTTTTTTTCCTCTTAGGTCTTATTACCATTAACGAATTTCAAAAGCTTGTTCATTTAAAAAGTTATGTCTCCTATCTCATTTTTGGAGTACTACTTTATTTCTTGAGTTACGAAGTTTTCGATACGAATGCGGTATACCTCTTTTGTATATTGGCAGTTTTTGTCAATCTTTTTTTACTGAAAGATTTATTGGTAGTCCATAAAATACCAATGTTTGAAAAAAAGAAATACATCGCTCTTATTTTTTACATCATTAGTGGCTTCGTATTCTTAACGATCATCCCAGATCGAGAAAGTGGAGATATTATAGTTATTGGCTTATTTGTTTTGGTCTGGGCCAATGATAGCTTCGCTTACCTTATTGGTAAAAACTTCGGAAAAAGAAAGCTGTTAGAGCGTGTTTCCCCAAAGAAAACAGTCGCTGGATTTATAGGGGGTTTAGCAGGTTCTGTTTTAGCTGGATTCATTATCTTTAACTATACGCAATCGCTTTCCTTAACTTTGTGGTTCGCCATGGCAGTTATTGTGTCTGTATTAGGCACTTTTGGTGATTTGATAGAATCAAAATTTAAACGCCAAGCTGATGTTAAAGACAGCGGAAACCTAATGCCTGGGCACGGCGGAATTTACGATCGGTTGGATAGTATTATTTATACGAGTCCATTTGTATATGCACTTTTAGAATTTGTAGACTATGTTTCATAAAGAAGGACACAAAAGCATCGCTATCACATTTTTCATTGTGGTCTTTTGCAGCGTGCTGATTAATGAGTTTGTGACATTAGAATGGCTTCGCATCCTGTCATTAGTGACACTCATTGTTTTATTGGTATTGATTCTACAGTTCTTCAGAAATCCAAAAAGAGCCTATACTCCCAATATAGACCAAATAATGTCTCCAGTTGACGGAAAGATTGTGGTCATAGAAGAGGTTTTTGAAAAAGAATATTTTAATGAAAAGCGCTTACAGATTTCGGTATTTATGTCTCCTTTAAATGTGCATGTAACCCGATATCCTTCTGCAGGAAAAGTAGTATTTAGCAAATACCATCCTGGTAAGTACCTAGTTGCCTGGCACCCGAAAGCTAGCGAAGAAAACGAACGCACCACAGTTGTGGTTAAGTCGTCTTCCTTTGGTGACGTGCTGCATCGTCAAATAGCAGGAGCTTTGGCAAAACGAATTGTGAATTATGCCGAAGAAGGGCAAGATGTGTCACAAACCGGAGAAAGCGGATTTATAAAATTTGGCTCTCGCGTGGACGTCTTTTTACCCTTGGACGCTAAAGTAAATGTTTCTCTCAACCAAAAAGTATTAGGCGGTGTTTCAATACTTGCCTCCAAATGAGATGACACAGAAAGAACTGGATATAACTTTTGATAAGGCAGTTAATACGATTAACGACCACACGGAACCATTCCCGGCAGATGTGCTGTTAAAGCTGTATGCCTATTTCAAAAGGGCCACAAACAATCAGTCCTCACCAAGTAGTAATAATCCGCTGATTAATGCATTTAAGACGAATGCTTTATTTCAAATCACCGATATCACTACCAATAAAGCCAAGGAGCTTTACATTGAAACTGTAAATCACTATTTTATATATCGGAAGTAAATTTTGCTGTTATCCTAAACTATTCAAGCTAGCCTTCAAAGTCTCAATTTTCGCCAAAGCATCGGCTTCTTTTTGTTTTTCCATGGCCACTACTTTTTCGGGAGCACCGCTAACAAAACGTTCATTTTTAAGTTTCCCCTGAACACTTTTTAAGAAGCCTTCGGTATACTTTAATTCTTCTGTGAGTTTTATGATCTCGTCTTCAACGTTAATGGCACCTACGATTGGCACAAAATATTCGTTGGACTTCACTCTGAAAGTAAGCGCTCCTTCAATTTTTTCTGAAATATAGTTCAACTCCGAAAGGTTCCCTAATTTTGAAATAACGGCATCAAACTGTGGCGACACTTTTCCAGAATTTACAACAGAAAGCGAAATAGTCTCTTTGAATGAAATGTTCTTCTCCTTCCGAATGGTTCGGATACCAGAAATCACTTCCGTAGTAAAATCGAAATCTTTAATGAAAGTTTCATCATAAGCCTCTACCGCTGGCCATGTAGCGATAATCAAAGCTTCCTCAGGGATTCTTTTCGTAATAAGTTGCCAAATCTCTTCAGAAATAAAAGGAACAAAAGGATGCAATACTCTTAAATTATCTTCTAATATTGAAATCACCGAAGCATAGGTCTTAGCCGAAATAGGTTGCCCGTATTCGGGCTTCACCATCTCCAAAAACCAAGAGCAGAAATCGTCATTAATCAATTTATAAGTGGACATTAAAGCATCACTAATTCGATATTTGCCATAATGATCCTCGATTTCGGTCAATACTTCATGAAACTTATGTCCATACCACTGAATGGCTATTGCGGCCGCCTCGGTTTCTTCTTTCACTTCAGAAACTTCCCAACCGTCAATGAGTCTATAGGAATTCCAAATTTTATTTAAAAAGCTACCCCCTTGAATACACAGGTCTTCATCAAACATAAGGTCATTTCCTGCCGGAGAACTGAACAGCATTCCCACACGAACACCATCGGCACCGTATTGCTTCATCAAATCGATTGGGTCTGGTGAATTTCCAAGTGACTTACTCATTTTTCGGCGCTGCTTATCTCGTACAATTCCCGTTAGGTAAACATTGGTAAATGGTTTTTCGCCTCTATATTCATATCCTGCGATTATCATTCGCGCTACCCAGAAGAAAAGAATCTCGGGAGCTGTCACTATATCGTTAGTGGGATAATAGTAGTTCACTTCTGCATTATCAGGCTCCAAAATCCCATTAAATACACTTATGGGCCATAGCCATGACGAGAACCAAGTATCGACCACATCTGGGTCTTGTTTCAAGTCGTCTATAGTGAATGATTTCTCATCAGTATTTAATTTTTCTAAGGCAAGCTTGTAGGCTTCCTCTTTAGTTTCAGCTACCACAAAATCTTCCTTGCCATCTCCATAGAAATAAGCTGGGATTTGTTGTCCCCACCATAATTGCCTACTAATGTTCCAATCCCGAACATTTTCCATCCAGTATCGGTAGGTGTTTATGAACTTTTCAGGGACTAGCTTCACATCCTTTTCCAGAACGGCGTCCAAAGCAGGTTGCGCCAATTCTTTCATCTTCAAAAACCATTGATCGCTCAACTTGGGTTCGATTACCGCACCGGTCCGCTCACTGGTTCCTACTTTATTGATATGTTGTTCAATCTTTGTAATAATTTCCAATGATTCTAGCTCCTTTACAATCTCTTTACGGGCTACAAAACGGTCTTTCCCTTCGTAATGCATTCCGAAGCTATTCAAACTTCCATCATCGTTCAGAATATCTATAATCTCAAGACCGTGCTTATCGCCCAACATTTTGTCATTCTCATCGTGTGCAGGAGTTACTTTCAAACAACCTGTACCAAAATCCATGGTTACATATTCATCTTCAATAATAGGGATAACGCGGTTACAGATAGGTACAATCACGTTTTTACCCTTTAAATGGGTGTATCTTTCATCCAACGGATTAATACAAACCGCGGAATCACCTAAAATGGTTTCTGGTCTTGTAGTTGCAATCGTGACAAATTCTTCAGATCCTTCAATTTTGTATCGCAAATAGTAAAGATTCCCTTGTTTTTCTTCATAAATAACTTCTTCATCACTCAAGGTTGTCTTGGCTTCTGGATCCCAGTTTACCATTCGAAATCCGCGATAAATGTTACCTTTTTTGTACAAATCGACAAAAACTTTAATTACGGAAGCAGACATATTGTCGTCCATGGTGAAACTTGTTCGGTCCCAATCGCATGAAGCGCCTAATTTCTTAAGTTGTTCCAAAATAATACCTCCGTGCTTGTGCGTCCATTCCCAGGCATGACCAATAAACTCCTCACGTGACAGGTCGGCTTTATGTATGCCCTCTGCCTTTAGTTTGGCCACTACTTTAGCTTCCGTAGCAATGGAAGCATGATCTGTTCCTGGTACCCAGCAGGCATTATAACCCTTGAGTCTTGCACGTCTTATTAAGACATCCTGCAACGTATTATTTAACATATGCCCCATATGGAGCACGCCAGTGACATTAGGAGGCGGAATTACAATGCTATAAGGCTCTCTATCATCTACTTCACTATGGAAATAATCATGTTCCATCCAGTAGCTATACCACTTATCTTCAACATTTTGCGCATTGTATTTTGCCTCTAAAGCCATTCTTGGTCTAATTTTTGTGTACTATGCAAAAGTAGGTATAACTGAAATATTATAAAATTATTAAAGTGAATAACTTATCTTGCACTTTGTATAAAAGTTACCTACTTTAGTATTCCTATAAAAATTAGAAATCATGAAAAAAATTATTTTAGTAGCAGCTATTGCCCTAATTAGCTTTGCTACAAACGCACAAGCTAAAATTCAATTTAAAACTGACACCATAGACTACGGTGAAATTGAGAAAGGAAGTGATGGGTTGCGTATTTTTGAATTTACCAACACTGGAAATGCGCCTTTAATTATTAAAGATGTAAAATCTAGCTGTGGTTGTACCGTTCCGGAAAAACCAAAAGACCCAATTGAAGCAGGTGCTACTGGGGTTATCAAAGTGAAATACGATACCAAAAGAATTGGGAAAATTAGAAAAACAGTGACTGTTTATTCTAACGCTACCGAACCCATTAAAGCACTTAAAATTAAAGGGGAAGTAATGACTCCAAACAACAAAAGCGTTTTGGAAAAAACAAAATAATAAATTGACAATTTTATAGAAAACCGCCTCTAATCAGGCGGTTTTTTTTATAGTACTTCTTTCAAAGTAAAACGTTTTTTCACTTTCATCCCGTTCCTAGAAATTTCTAGAACAATCTTTCTACCGCTCTTAGAAGAAAACAGGCCGTTAACTTCTGCCAACTTCCATTTATAAAATGGTTTTCCATTGATGACCATGACCTCATCGCCCAACATAACTCCAGCAACATCCGCGGGAGAGCCTTCTCTTAACTCTGCCACAACAAACTTTGGCGTAAGGAAAAAAGTAAACAAGGGATTTACATTAATATTAACCGCTGCCGACGTACCGTTGTTTTGTTTAATCCGAATAGATTCTGAATTATTGGGTCGCACCGATTTAACAGGCACCATTCCGCTATGTTCGATAATAATACCGGACATGTTATAATGAAACGGTCTCTTGTAAAAAGCATTCTTTTTTAGAGTAATTTTTTTTGATGAATAGTCCATAATTACTGTAAACCGCCTAAGAATATCACTTCCCAAAGTTCCGTTTCGAGCCCCTCTCTTTCGGAGGTTTCTCAGTGCCAAACTATCCGGATAGGCCACATTCACATCCTTAAATGAAAATGAACCCAAAGAGACTTCTTCCACTTTGGAGCGCTTTCCATATACTCCTCCGCTTAGGCCCAAGCCTAAAAAATCTTTAAAGTAATTTTTTGGGGTGTCACTAATTCCATAGTCCTCATCAAACAACCAGAGCGCATCACTAGCCCCTGAATCAATAAGCAAGATGACTTCATGATCCTTATCGAAGACCTTGATTTTATTTTTAATAAATGGCTTGTTATTTTTCAATACGATGTCAAAGGTCTCACACTTACCACAACGTTTGGGTTTATAGTATTTGGGGTCATAAATGGTAAGCAACTCAGAATCATAATCAGTTTTCACAACGAAATCCTTGTAAAAATCATACCCGATGACGCCATGAATTGGAATTCCCATACGCGGGGAGAAATTAATATTTTGATCGAAGATGACAAACACTTGATGATCAAAATCTACCGCAGCGCCCACTTTTACTACATTATTTATACTTTTCAATGCATCAATATCTCCTCCACTACCAAGGCCTCTTATTTTAACTGGAGTTACGTTCTTAATTTCTAACGAATCGGCATTAGTTAAACTAAAGAGTAAGGTATTGCTAACGCCAGTGTCCAATAGAAATGAAAGTTTCTTTCCATTGATTTCCACTGGAATCACCGCAAGATTATTGACCAATTTAAAGGGGATTCGGTCTTTTTTCTTCCCTTGTGGAAATCTAAATCCTTCCTGAGCACTTAGAGAAAATTGTATGCCGAAACCAAAAATAAAAAGGAACCCTATTACGGAATGTAGCCAGCCTGTTTTCATTCGAATTAGAAGATATAAAAAAAGCACCCAAAAGGAGGTAAATCTGTGAAACTTTAATAAATATTTTGCAACTTTGTTATCCTAATTCATAAAGTATGCCGTCTGTATCTTCCAAAGGAGTTAAAATGCCCGAATCACCTATCAGAAAGTTGGTTCCATTTGCTGAAAAAGCCTATAAACAAAACAAAATCGTTTATCACCTTAATATCGGTCAGCCAGACATTAAAAGTCCTCAGGCAGCTATGGATGCCGTGGTAAATCACAACCTCGAGATCTTGGCTTATACACGTTCGGAAGGGTCGGAGGCCTATCGAACCAAAATAGCAGCATATTATGGAAAGAACGACATTCCGGTATCGGCCGATGATATTATCGTAACCACAGGAGGTAGTGAGGCGCTACTATTTGCCATGGGTACCATTTGCGACTCAGGTGATGAAGTGATTATTCCAGAACCATTCTATGCCAACTACAATGGGTTTGCAATTGCATCTGGCGTGACTATTGTTCCGGTAAACTCTAAAATTGAAGACAATTTTGCCTTACCTCCTATTTCCGAATTTGAAAAGCTAATTACCCCAAAAACGAAGGCTATTCTCATTTGCAACCCAGGTAATCCAACGGGTTACTTATATTCTAAGGATGAAATCAAAACACTAGCGGAAATCGTAAAAAAACACGATCTATTTTTAGTAGCTGATGAAGTTTATAGAGAATTTGTCTATGACGGACTAGAACATTATTCCATTTTACAAGAGGCCGATATGGCTCAAAACGGAATCATTATTGACTCCGTTTCTAAAAGGTATAGCATGTGCGGTGCCCGAATTGGTTGCTTGGTTTCCAAAAATAAGGAAGTCATTGCCACCGCTCTCAAATTTGCACAAGCACGGTTAAGCCCTCCTACATTTGCTCAAATTGCCAGTGAAGTAGCTTTAACAACACCGCAAAGTTATTTTGATGCCGTGATTGAAGAGTACAAAGAGCGACGTGATACACTCATTGCCCATCTACAAAAGATTGATGGTGTAAAAGTGGGAATCCCAAAAGGAGCTTTCTATTGTATCGTAGAATTGCCAATTTCCAATAGTGATGCCTTTGCACAATGGTTATTAGAGGAATTCGATTTGGACGGTGAAACTATTATGGTAGCACCAGCAGCTGGATTTTACTCCACACCAGGTGTAGGTCTCAATCAAGTACGCATTGCTTACGTATTAAAAAAGGAGAGCCTCATTAGAGCGGTAGAAGTATTAAAAGCGGCCTTACAACAATACTCCGATTAATGGATGTCGAATCACATAAGTCCCTAAAGGCTTTCAATACTTTTGGTATTGACTGTAAGGCGCGGCATTTTGTTTCGGTAGCATCCATTTCAGATTTAAAAGAAGTACTAGAGCAACAGATAAATCCTACTCTTTTTATTTTAGGTGGCGGTAGCAATATGCTGCTCACCGGGGACATTGATGCATTAGTAGCCCACATTAACTTAAAGGGAATTTCTATTGTTTCTGAAAAGGATTCTCAGGTAATGGTGGAGGCAATGGCAGGTGAAAATTGGCATGAATTTGTCCAGTATGCCATCAAAAATGGATATGGTGGTTTAGAAAACCTTTCGCTTATCCCAGGCAATGTAGGTACAGCACCCATTCAAAACATTGGTGCTTATGGCGTGGAACTCAAAGATGTGTTCGAAAGCTGTACTGCTTATGACATAGAAACTCTAGAGAAAAAAGTCTTTTCAAAAGCAGATTGTAAATTTGGATATCGCAACTCAATTTTTAAAAACGAAGCAAAAGGAAAGTATGTGATCACTAGTGTTATCTTTAAACTAACACGAAGCAACCACAAGTTGAGCACCTCCTATGGCGCTATTCAAGACAAACTTGAAGAAAACAATATTGACGAACCTACCATTGCAGATATTTCTGAAGCGGTTATAGCAATTCGGCAATCCAAACTTCCGGATCCTGCCATATTAGGAAATAGCGGTAGTTTCTTTAAAAACCCAGTAATTTCTTCGTCCGATTTTAAAGAATTCCGAAGAAAATATCCTCAAGCGCCTTTTTACGAAGTCTCAGCTACCGAATTTAAAATTCCAGCTGGATGGCTTATCGAACAAGCTGGCTTCAAGGGCGAACGTTACGGAGACGCAGGTGTTCATAAAAATCAGGCCTTGGTTTTAGTGAATTATGGAACCGCAAGTGGTAGCGAGATTTGGGCCCTTGCCTTACGTATTCAGAAAAAAGTAAAAGAAAACTTCGGCATCTACATTGAACCAGAAGTCAACGTGATCTAGAAATTTCCGAGTACAGCGTCAATAACGTGTACCTGTCCATTCCCACTAAGAATGTCACTTTTACCCATTTTACCTACAGCACCGCTATCATCTTTTATCATAATATTCGATCCTTCCATAAAAACGGTGAGGCTAGTTCCACTCAAGGTGTTCATCTTATAGTTTCCTGTTTTCTTAACAGATTGCAATAAAGAAGCTGACGAAAAATCACCTTCTATAATATGTCCCTTTAAAACAAGGCTTAACTTTTCAATACCGCTTTGACTCGTCAAACTATCCAACGCCAATTTCGATAATTTTGCGAACGCCTCATTGGAAGGAGCCATAATGGTATAGGGACCTTTATTTTTTGAAATGATGTCGGTTAGGTTTGCACTAATCAAATATCTGGTAAAACTAAGCGTCTCAGGTGTGGTCATTAGTTTGGCCAAAACACTATTAGCGATGGCTTTCTGTTGTTCTTTCGTCTCCTTAACGTTCTTAACCACCGTGGTGTCAACTATTTCAGCATTGTCCGCAGCATCGTTATTCTTAGTGTCATTTTTACATGAAAACAGGGTTGTACTTGCCAAAAGGGTGCAAATTAAAAGGTGGGATAATCTCATAATATCGTTGCGTTAATTCGGTTTAAAATTAACCAAATTATATCCATATCCGAAAGAAAGATTGTATTTTTGTTTTTTAAATAATTCGCATGGGAATTTTACTGATCACACTCGTTTTATTACTTCTCGCAGTAGCGGGAATTGCCATAAAATTATGGGCAATAAAGGATGGTGAATTTGCTGGGACTTGTGCTAGCCAGAGTCCATTTTTAAATAAGGATGGTGAAAATTGCAGTTTTTGCGGGAAGTCTCCCGATCAATTTGAAAACTGCAACGATGAACCTAAATCATAAGTGTAGCCTATGCTACTTTATCTTTTTGCCGCAGTAGTTCTCATAAATACCGGCTATTTTATTCACTTTTCAAAGTTTACGTTTCTTAAACCCACAAAACCTTTAGCAACTGAGGCATTCCCTATTTCTGTGATTGTTTGCGCAAAAAACGAAGCAGAAAATTTAAAAAAGAACATCCCTCTATGGCTCGACCAAGACTACCCAAATTTTGAATTGATACTTATTGATGATGCCTCTTCTGACGACACCCGAGAAGTTATAGAGTCTTTCGCTAAGGATAATGAGAACATCCATACAGTGATTATCGAAAACAACGAGACCTTTTGGAGTAACAAAAAGTATTCCATGACCTTAGGAATTAAAAGAGCCTATAATAAAAGAATGGTGTTTACCGATGCAGACTGTAGTCCCTCCTCTAAAGACTGGATTAGATTGATGACAACCCCTTTGGACAAGGAGAAACAACTCGTTTTGGGTTACGGAGCCTATGAGAAAGGGAAAGGATTATTAAATGCACTCATCCGTTATGAAACTATGATGACGGCAGTACAATACTTTTCATATGCCGAAGCTGGTATGCCTTATATGGGAGTGGGCAGGAATCTGGCATATACCAGCCCTCTATTTTATGATAATAGAGGATTCATGTCGCACATGAATATTCGCTCTGGGGATGATGACTTATTCGTAAACGAAGCGGCAAGCAAAGAAAATACAGCCATTTGTTTCGAACCTGACGCTTTTACTTATTCTATTCCGAAACAATCTTTTAAAGAGTGGTTTTCGCAAAAGAGAAGACATATCACCACAGCTGTGCATTACAAGTCGAAACATAAATTACTTTTAAGCCTTTATTATATAAGTAATTTGCTTTTTTGGTTTTTAGCCACGGCCTGCTTCATTTTTATTGATTGGAAACTACCCCTGGCCATTGTTATCTTTCGATTCATTTTACAGTATATTTTCGTTGGAAATGCCACCAAAATACTTAAAGAAAAAAATCTACTTCCTTACCTACCACTTTTCGAACTATTTTTAGTTTTCTTTCAATTAACTATCTTTATTTCCAACAAAATTGCAAAACCAAAGCGGTGGAAATAAACGACTCTAGTATTTCAGATCAAATTACTCTTGCCAAGCAGGGGAAACAAAGCGCATTTAATTTTTTGTTGGATTTGTACTGGAACAATGTCTACGGTTTTCAGCTCAAGCGAGTAGAAAATGAACATGACGCAGAAGACATCACGATTGAGGCATTTGCTAAAGCATTCGACAAGATTGACACCTTTGATGAAAAATACAACTTCAGCACATGGCTTATCACTATTTCCAAAAACATTCAGATAGACAAGAGTAGAAGAAAAAATGCTTCTATACAATCCCAAACAACGGATGCTAGTCATGAACAAATTCAGAAGATAGCCGATCAGACTCCCTCTCCCGAAGACAAATTAATTACCAAGCAAAACCTTGCCGAATTACTACAATTCATCAAATTACTCAAGCCTCATTATCAAGAGATTATCAACCTGAGATACTTTCAAGAAATGAGCTACAATGAAATTTCAGAAACACTAAAAGAACCCTTGAGCAACGTAAAAGTACGTCTATTAAGAGCTCGTAAATTATTGCTAGAAATCATTACCCAAAAACGCACGAATTGAAAAGTATCCTACAAAAACTAGGGCCAGGATTTCTTTTTGCCGGTGCTGCTATTGGGGTGTCACATTTAGTACAATCTACAAGAGCAGGTGCCGATTTTGGTTTTGGCTTGCTTTGGGCACTTCTCCTTATCAACGTCGTTAAATATCCTTTTTTCCTGTTTGGTCCACGCTATGCTAGTGCGACCGGTGAAAGCCTCATAGAGGGTTATTTTAAAATGGGGCGCGGCGTCCTTATTGCCTATTTTGTATTGACTTTTGCCACCATGTTTACGATACAAACTGCAGTAACAATCGTGACCGCGGGTATAGCTTCCTCACTTTTTGGTAGTGGAACTATGGTGCTTTGGACGGCAATCATAACGGCCATTTGTTTTGCTATTTTACTATTAGGACGGTATAGAGCCTTGGATTCATTGATGAAAATTATTGTAGTTAGCCTTACAATAAGCACAGTGATAGCGGTAATTCTCGCAACAAAAACAGCACAGCATATAGATTTTACTCAAGTGGTGCCGAAAGATGCCATTTCCGTCGGATTTTTAATTGCTTTTATGGGCTGGATGCCAGCACCTTTAGACATTTCCATATGGCATTCGGTTTGGACGGTCGAAAAAAAGAAACTAAACCCTTCGATTACACCGAAACAGTCTCGCTTCGATTTTAACGTGGGTTATATTGCCACCACCATTTTGGCTATTGGTTTTCTACTTTTAGGAGCTTTGGTCATGTATGGGAGTGGTCAAAAATTTTCTTCTGCAGGCACCCAATTCGCAAATCAGTTGATCTCCATGTATACCTATAGTTTGGGCGATTGGGCAAAAATTATCATTGGTGTAACTGCCTTAACCACCATGTTTAGCACCACCTTAACCACTTTAGACGCTTCACCTAGAGTGATGCATCGCACTTCGGAAATCCTTTTCGGTAAACAATTTAAAAGAGGCTATTTAAATTGGCTGTTGCTGCTTATTTTAGGTACACTCTCCATTTTCTTCTTTTTTATTGCTGAAATGGGACTCCTTATCAAAATTGCGACGATTCTTTCCTTTTTAACCGCTCCCTTTTATGCCATTCTCAATTACCGCCTCATAAATAGTAAACATACACCCGAAGAGGCTAGACCGAGTCGTCTTCTCAAAGTTTATAGCATACTTTCCATCGTCATTTTGGTAGCCTTCAGTGGTTGGTTTCTAAGCACTTTATAACCGGAAAAATTATCGGTTTCTTTTCAATTTTTACCATTAGAATTTGGAATTTGATATTTGGTGCTTGATATTTTTAAGTCGTATCTTTGTACTGCATATGGAAACAACTTCTTTAGAAATTCAAAAGCCAGCTCCAAAGCCGAAATGGTTGCGAGTTAAACTACCTACAGGCAAGAAGTACACTGATCTTCGGAACCTTGTAGACAAATATAGTTTGCATACCATTTGCACTTCGGGAAGCTGTCCAAATATGGGAGAATGTTGGACTGAAGGTACGGCAACTTTCATGATTTTAGGAAATGTATGTACTCGATCTTGTGGTTTTTGCGGTGTAAAAACTGGACGACCAGATACGGTAGATTGGGATGAACCAGAGAAGGTAGCACGATCCATTAAATTGATGGATATAAAACACGCTGTTATCACTTCGGTAGACCGTGACGATTTGAAGGATATGGGCTCCATTCTTTGGGCCGAAACCATCAAGGCCATCCGCAGAATGAATCCCGAAACAACACTCGAAACCCTCCTCCCCGATTTCCAAGGAGTTACCCGGAATATAGACCGTATCATAGCCGTCGCTCCAGAAGTAGTTTCCCACAACATAGAAACAGTGAAACGATTAACCAGAGAGGTCCGAATTCAAGCCAAATACGAACGAAGCCTTGAAGTGCTACGTTATTTAAAGGAAGAAGGCATCACACGCACAAAAAGCGGAATCATGCTTGGATTGGGTGAAAAAGAGTCGGAAGTAATGCAATCTCTTGAAGATCTTCGAGGCGTTGGATTGGACATTGTTACCATTGGTCAATACTTACAGCCCTCCAAAAGACACTTACCTGTCAAGGAGTTTATTACCCCAGAACAGTTTAAAAAATATGAAGAAGTTGGTTTGAAAATGGGATTCCGTCATGTGGAAAGCGGCCCATTAGTTCGATCTTCATACAAGGCTCAAAAACATCTTACCTAAATAAATCATTCTATAGGAACTATGGCAAACCCCGTAAAAATAGCAATCAACGGTTTTGGGCGGATCGGCAGAAGTCTCTTTCGCTTATTGTTGGATCACCCAGAAATTAAGGTGGTGGCGATCAACGATATATCTGATGCCCGCACGCTAAGCCACTTACTCAAATACGACAGCATCCATGGTGTTTTAGACCTTCCTATTTCCCATTCTGAAAATGAAATCATTGTCAATGGTCGATCCATTCCTTTTTCTTCGGAAAAAAGTATAGATGAAATTTCCTGGGGTGACATCGATATTGTCATTGAATGTAGTGGGAAATTTAAAACCCGGAATGAACTTCAAAAACATATTGATGGAGGAGCAAAAAAAGTAATTCTTTCCGTTCCCCCACTTGAAGATGACATAAAAACAGTCATATTGGGAGTAAACGATGCCATTTTAGAGGAAAGTGACACTATTATTTCAAATGCTTCTTGCACCACGAATAATGCAGCTCATATGCTTCAGATTATTAATGATCTCTGCGGAATCGAGCAAGCATATATTACCACGATCCATTCCTATACCACCGATCAAAGTTTACATGACCAACCTCATCGTGATTTAAGAAGAGCTCGCGCTGCTGGCCAATCCATAGTGCCAACAACTACAGGTGCTGCCAAGGCATTAACTAAGATATTCCCAGACCTTGCTCATGTTATTGGGGGTTGTGGTATCCGAGTTCCTGTTCCCAACGGCTCCTTGACCGATATCACCTTCAACGTGGCCCGAACTGCCGATATAGCAACTATTAATCAAGCGTTTAAAAGTGCTGCTGAAAATCAATTGAAAGGTATCCTACAGTATACAGAGGATCCCATTGTTTCTATCGATATTGTCGGCAATCAGCACTCCTGCATATTTGACGCAGGAATGACTTCAGTTATTGGCACCATGGTAAAAATTATTGGATGGTACGATAATGAGATAGGGTATTCAGCAAGAATTGTTGATTTAATCACCAAAATATCGAGGAAATAACTATATTTATCGTCGAAATGCAGCATGTTGCCATTAGTGAACAATCTGAAATACAATAATATAGCCCTCTCGTTTCTACTCTTTTTCATGGTTTTTTGTGGTTTTTCCCAAGAAATTAAAAAAGACACTGTCACCTTGGTCAAACAATACCAAAAAGAGTCTCTTGCCGCCCTAGCTGAACGAGACTATCAGTTGGCCTTGAGAAAACTAGTGAGCGCTGATAAATTAATATCTCCTACCAAAAACAATAAACTCAAGGCAGCACTTAAGATTAGCGGTGCCAATGTAAACTATATCCTCAGAAATTTCCCTAAGGCAGAAAGTGAAGCTGCTCAGGCAATTACGCTGCTTAAGGATCTCGATGAAAAGAGCCTCTTGGCCCAATCCTATAGCCTTTACGGACTCATATTAACACGTTTAGATAACTTTCGAGACGCTGAGGAATCTATTCAAAAGGCAAATAACATTTACATCGCGCTTGGAGATGAAGGTGGGCAAGCAGAAATTATATTTGCCCGTGGTGTCTTAGAGGAGCGACGAGGTAATTTCAAAAATGCCATTAATTATTTTGATGCAGCCGTCCCATTATTTAAAAATGTAGATCAGATTTATTTGGAGGCCTTTTCGCATTTAAACAAAGCGAACGCCTATTTGTATTTGGACAGCGGCGACCCAGCTCAAAATTTGATCGAATCTAAAACAGCTTTAGAAACAGCTCTGAAAATTATTGATATAAAGCCGTATGCAAATCTAATTATACAAGGACATCAAATTGCTTCTACTATCGCTATGCGTGAGAACGACATTGAGGGTGCAGAGCAAGAGTTCCAATTGTACACTACCAAAAACGATTCCCTAAATCAGGTATATATCTATGCCATATCTAATGGCGTGGACGAAAATGCCAGTCTTAATGACTTGGAAATCATTATCGCATCGCAACAAAATGCATTAAACGATCAACGACGTTCTATTAATTTCGGTAAAATGACTACGGGATTGAGTATTGCATTGATTGTAATTTTGTCCCTACTAACGCTTTCTCTATACAAAAACAACAATTTAAGAGCCAAGGCAAATGAGTTGCTACAGGATAAGAATAGTGAGTTACAATTGGCCAAAGAAAAGGCGGAGAAAGCATCCCTAGCGAAGGCTCAGTTTTTGTCCACCATTACGCATGAACTGAGAACACCACTTTATGCGGTTACAGGGCTCACTCACTTGTTATTAGAGGAGGATCCCAAACCACATCAAAAAGAGCATTTAAATTCTTTAAAGTTTTCAGGTGAATACCTACTATCACTGATCAATAACATCTTAGACCTCAACAAGCTTGAAGCGAATAAGGTAGAAGTTGAGAAAACCTCATTCAACCTTAAAAAGAGAGCGAACGACGTACTCGTTGCACTCAAAAAATCTGCGGATGACCGCAAGAACAATTTACATTTCGAGTTTGATGAAGCAATTCCTGAAAAACTCCTAGGTGACCCTTTAAAGCTTTCGCAAATTTTAATCAATCTTATTGGGAATTCTCTGAAGTTCACACAAAATGGGGACATCTATGTTCGCATTCAAAAACTTAAGGAGAGTTCGGACCGAACGACCGTTCATTTCGAAATAGAAGATAATGGAGTAGGAATTTCAAAGAAAAAACAGAAAAGTATTTTCGAAACTTTTTCTCAGGCATCCTTGCAAATCAATCGAAAGTTTGGAGGAACAGGACTTGGTCTTTCCATTGTAAAGAATTTGCTTGAGCTCATGGGAAGCCGAATTCAACTAGATAGTCAATTGGGGAAAGGCTCTAAGTTTTATTTTGATATTAACTTTAGCATTTCTGAAGAACTACAAGACAATGACAACCCGAATAACATCATTTACGATGTTGACTATGTTGCCTTGGAAAATAGAGAAATACTTGTAGTTGAGGATAACAAGATCAACCAAATGATTACCAAAAAGATCTTGGAAAAAAATAAAATGAAGTGCATGGTGGCCGACAACGGAATGGATGCCATCGCTCTAATTAAGGAACATAATTTTGATGCCGTCCTCATGGATATCCACATGCCAGGAATAAGCGGAATTGAAGCTACACAAGAGATTAGAAAGTTCAATAGACAACTTCCGATCATTGCATTGACCGCCGTTACCATTGACGAAAATCTTGACGAATTCTACCGCGCTGGATTTAATGAAATTATACCAAAACCTTTCAAAACGGAAGAATTTTTCGAGAAGATCTATCGCACACTTGAAGCTAGTAAACTTCCGGTTAGCGACTAGACTCTTTTGAAATTTTGCACAGCCTCTAACACAGCTTTCTTAAAAACTACATCTTGATCGTTCAAGATAATCGTTTTAATAGGGATATAATACAAAGCAAACTTATCCAATTTAGATTGGAGCCTCATATAGTCTTTTTCTGTTGTTAGAATAATTTCTTTTGTACTCAAGGCAGAAATTTCAGAAACACTAAAATGATGATGGTCAGGGAACTTTTCGTGTTTAAAGTTCATTTCCTTCCGCTGCAAGAACTCCACCAAAGGTTTTGGATTGGCAATACCGGTGACTAAAGTAAACGATTTATCTAATAGGTAATCCAATGGTAGTGACTCCGTAACGCCATGCATCATAGTCTCATAACCAATTTTCGAGAAAAAGGTCTTTTGAGGGAACTCCAATTCCATATCGTACTGAATTTGCTGAAGTTTGGAATAGGGTACTCCTTCTGGACATTTGGTGACAATTACCACGTGAGCTCGATCTACTCCTCTTTTTGATTCTCTCAAATTACCCGCTGGCAACACTAGGTCATTCATAAAAAGATCGTCAAAGGGGGTGAGTAAAATTGAATACGAAGGTTTCACTTTTCGATGTTGAAACGCATCATCTAATAAGACCACCTCTGCTTTAGGTATCAAATTTTCAATTCCTTCTCTTCGATCGGCGCAAACCGCAACCGTAACGTCAGGAAATTTTTGCTTGAACTGAAGTGGCTCATCGCCAACCTCCTCGGCCGTATTATCTATTTTAACTTCTAAAAACCCTTCCGTTTTTCGTTTATAGCCACGACTCAAAACGGCAACTTGGTAGTCCTTCGAAAGAAAGTCAATCAAGTATTCCACCATGGGCGACTTCCCTGTTCCTCCTACGGAAAGATTCCCAATACTAATCACTGGAATGGGATAACTGCGACTCTCTTTCCAACCTTGAGTGTAGGCAAGATTACGTAATGAGGTTACTCCGTCATAGAGTATGGAGAAAGGAAATAACAGCTTCCGTAGTTTCATAAAACGAAAGTACTAAATTCCAAGGAACAGAATAGCATCCAAAGATGTCCTTATTCAATTTGCTGAGCCAATGCAAAAAACTTCAAAAATCAGGGCTGCTTTTCTTTTAAATTTCACCCATCTTTCAAGAAAAAAATCAATCCCTATATTTACCATAAATTAGCAGTTATGAAAATAAAGGACGTTATACAGTCGTTGGAAGAACTCGCTCCGCAAGCCTATGCTGAAGGTTTTGATAATACTGGATTACTTGTAGGTGATATTCAAACGGAGGTGAAAGGAATTTTAGTCACCTTAGATACTTTGGAAGTTGTGGTGGATGAAGCCATTGCTGCTAATTGCAATCTTATTGTTAGTTTTCATCCCATTATCTTCAAAGGGCTTAAAAAAATTACTGGTAAGACTTATGTCGAGCGTGTGATTTTAAAGGCCATCAAAAATGATATTGCCATTTTTGCCATTCATACTGCTTTGGACAATGCTTGGAATGGTGTGAATGCCATGATATGTGAGAAATTAGGCCTTATAAATAGAAACATATTAATTCCGCAGGAGGGAACGATTCGTAAACTAGTCACTTTTGTTCCTTCGGAAAAGGCCAAAAAAGTGCGAGAAGCATTATTTACTGCCGGCGCTGGTGGCATAGGTAATTACAGTCATTGTAGTTTTAATAATGCGGGTATGGGTAGTTTCAACGGAAATGAAGCATCCAATCCAATTGTTGGCAAAAAAGGGGAAACGCATTTTGAAGCCGAAATCCAAATCGGGGTCATTTTTCAAAAACACTTGCAATCCAAAATCCTAAGTGCTCTTCTTGAATCACACCCCTATGAAGAGGTAGCCTATGAACTTACGACACTAAATAACACCAACCAACATATAGGAATGGGAATGATTGGTGAATTTGAAGTTCCTTTGTTGGAAACGGACTTCCTTAGTCAGCTAAAAGAGACTTTTAAAACGGGTTGTGTGCGACATAGTCCTTTACTTCAGAAAAAAATTAAAAAGGTTGCCGTTTTAGGAGGAAGCGGAAGCTTTGCCATTGCTGCTGCCAAAGCCGCTGGTGCACAGGCCTACGTTACAGCCGACTTAAAATATCATGACTTCTTTAGCGCTGAAAATGATATATTATTGACGGACGTGGGTCATTACGAAAGCGAACAGTTCACAAAAGAGTTATTAGTAGCTCACCTTAGCAAAAAAATTACTAATTTTGCACCTGCCTTACCGGAAAGTAGGGTTGTTTTATCAGAAGTAAACACCAATCCAATCACTTATTACTAATATATGGCAAAGAAAACAGAAAGCACCGTAGAAGAGAAGCTAAGAGCGTTGTTCGATCTTCAATTGATTGACTCTCG
>Ga0256847_1000411_pt1 | contig 27797 bp, 24 predicted proteins | sample TeddybearmetaG_FD_189099 | JGI IMG/M metagenome (GOLD analysis project Ga0256847, IMG submission 189099) | Hydrothermal vent microbial communities from East Pacific Rise, Pacific Ocean - Teddybear | ecosystem: Environmental > Aquatic > Marine > Hydrothermal vents | place: Pacific Ocean: East... | reverse complement strand
AGCTTTAATATTAAGGCTGTTTTTTTATTTGCTTATAACCTGAATTCGACCTAATATTTGTTTACAGTTTGAATGAATTTTTATTCAATTCACAGATGTCTTTTTAAGGGACTAACCAACCTTCGACGGGTGGGTTAGTTTGAGAAAATATGGCAATAAACCGACAAAGGAGGTTCACGAATATCTTTAAAAATAATAAAAAAAGGGTGAGCAATTGGAAAAAACTCATCAAATCCTTTGGAAAACCAAAGAAAAGGTAATCTTTTTGAATAAAATTATTAAAATATCTAGATATTCCTTTTAATTTTACACTTCAAATCTCACCTCTTCTTAGGGTTCTGTAAATTAAACCTTAGGTCGAACTCAGGTTTATATTTGAATGACTTAAAAAACATACCCTTATGCGCATCTTTAAAATGATTCTTAAAACCTTAGCCGTGTTATTAATTCTATTGATAGCAGGCGGATTCTTATTTAAGAATTCCTTGAAACCTGACTATAAAGGCAAATTAGAACTGACCTCTTTACAAAATGAAGTGGAAGTTTTTTATGATGATTATGGTGTTCCACATATTTATGCCCAGAATGAATTAGACGCACGCAGAGTGCTAGGTTATGTACATGCGCAAGACAGATTATGGCAAATGGAATTAATAAGACGTATTGCAGCGGGTAGATTGTCTGAATTATTCGGTGAGAAACTAATTAGAACCGATAAGTTTTTTTCGGGATTAGGTATAGAAGAAGCATCTGAAAAAACAATAAAAAATCTAGATAAAAATGGTGAAGCTTATCAATTAGCAATGGCCTATTTAGACGGAGTAAACCAGTTTATTAAAAACGGAACAACACCTGCAGAGTTTTATTTACTCAGTATAGATAAAACAGAATATACCTTAAAAGACATGTACAATGTGTTTGGTTATATGGCATTCAGTTTTGCGGCTGCACATAAGACGGATCCTTTATTGACCCAAATAAAAGAAAAATTAGGAAACGATTACTTGTTAGAATTAGACATTCCAATTTATAAAAACACAGCATTGATTAAAACAGAGAAAAATGCTATTCTTGAAAATAGATTAGCAGAAGCTGTAAACGAAATCTATGAACAACTACCAATTTCGCCATTTATTGGAAGTAATAGTTGGGTGATAGCCGCTGATAAAACCAAAAACGGTAAAGTCATTTTTGCCAACGACCCACATATTGGTTTTGCACAACCTTCGGTTTGGTATGAGGCACATATTAAAACACCAGATTATGAAATGTACGGGTATCATATGGCATTGTCTGCTTTTCCAGCATTAGGACATAATAGAAAATATGCATATGGATTGACAATGTTTGAAAATGATGATATCGATTTTTACTTTGAAGAGAACAATCCTAAAAATGAGAATGAGTATAAAACACTTGATGGGTATAAAACCTATAATATCAGAAAAAAGGAGATTATAGTAAAGGATGCAGAAACGCTAAGTTATAAAGTCAAAATAAGTAAGCACGGCCCTATAATGAATGACCTTATTGAACAGATCAATGATAAACGTCCAGTAGCAATGGATTGGATTTACACAGATGGGAAAATTCAAAATAAAATTCTGGATGTTTTTTATGAATTGTCTCATGCCAATTCACTAGAAGAATTTAAACAAGGAGCAGCGAAGTTACATGCACCGGGTTTAAATATTATGTATGGCGATGCGAATGATAATATTGCTTGGTTTGCTTCAGCAAAATTGTATAAGTTTAAAAATGAAATAAACACTAAATTGATTCTTAACGGAAATAGTGCAGATGACCAAAAAGAATATTTACCTTTTAAAGACAATCCACAAGCGATAAATCCGTCATTAAAGTATGTGTATTCAGCCAATAATCAACCAGATTCTACGGCAGGAATATTATACCCAGGTTATTATTTACCAGAAGATAGGGCGAAACGCATTGAAAATATATTAAAAGCTAAAGATAATTTTACCAAAGAAGATGTAATGCAAATGATTAATGATGTAAATAGTGCAATTGCACCTTCGGTTGTAAAAAATGCTTTAAATAAGTTGAATGACAATCAATTTTCCAAGAATGAAAAAGAAGCAATGCAAGTATTAAAAGGTTGGGATGGTAATTATAATTTAGAAAGTATTGCCCCAACTATTTATAATCGTTTTCTGTATGAATTTTTAAGTAATACCTATAAAGATGAAATGGGTAAAATATTCAATCAATATTTAAATACAGCCTTACAAAAAAAGAATATCGCTGTACAAATGGCAAGAGATAGTTCAGTTTGGTGGGATGATATTACTACCAAAGAAAAAAAGGAAACCAAACAAGATATTATAACCAAATCAATTAAGAATACAGTTTCTTTTTTAGAGAAGCAATTAGGAGGTACTATAGAAAATTGGAAATGGAGCAAAGTGCATACTATAGAACACAAACATTCAATAGGAGAGATAGCGGCTTTACGAAAATATTTTAATGTGGGGCCATTTAAAATAAATGGAGGGAATGAAGTGATTAATAATCAATTATTTAAATTAGATAGTACTGGTTATTATAAGGTACATGCGGGGCCTTCTACGCGTAGAGTCATTGATTTCTCAGATATAGAAAATAGTATGAGTATTTTGCCAACAGGTCAATCAGGTAATCAACAAAGTAAGCATTATAATGACCAAGCTGAAAAATATAATAAAGGAGAATTTGTAAAAATGCTATTAAACGAAAAAGAGATAAAAATTTCTGAGAATAAATTAGTGTTTATTCCTGAGGAGTAAATTAGAAATAAGTTCTTATACCAACTCATTCCGAAAAGTATTAGGTATTAATACTAACCACTATATTTAAAGCTAAAAGAATGAAATATATATTGATGGCATTGATTTTAAGTGTTTTTATTTCTTGCAATGAATCACCAAAAGTTAAATTTGAAAGAGATGGAATATCATTAATATGTCCTAAAGGATGGAATATCGCTGATGAAGAGAATATTGATGATGAAGGCTATTATATTTCAATTGAAAAAGATGGGTTTGGTTCTAGTGGTATAATTACAATAACATGGGTTAATGATAACATAGACTTGTACAGTTATTTGGATGCTTTTAAAGAAAATCTTAAAAGTAATATTATTTATAAAAACTCAAACCTAATTTTTGAACCTGTAATAGAAAATGAATTCAATTCTATTAGTTCAATATCCTCTACCTATAAAGTACGTATAATTGGTATGGAGCATGAAGGGATTATTCATATTTTTTTTAAAAACAATAAAACAATTGCTGTTTTAAAACAAGAAGCTGTCGAAGATAGAATAATAAACAAAACTGGATTTGAGATTATTGAGAGAAGTTTTTCCACAAACTAAAAATAAATAGAGTGGTAGAATAAAGAATAATATCTTAATACCAGTGTACTACGGTTAATTCTTTACTACTGGGAGTAGGTTTTGTTTTTACTGAAAACAAATAAAAAATCCTCTTACATTGTAAGGGGATTTTTTATTTGTTGTTACCAACTAAGATTAAGCTTTCCCAAGTATTCTAAACATACCTGTTCCACAAGTTGGGCATTTCCCTTTCATTGCTTTTCTACCATTTTTCATAGTAACTTCTGCACCATCTTTTATTTCTCTTTTTGATTTACATTTTACGCAATATCCTTCCATAATTATTTAAATTTTATTTAAGTTAAATAGGTTTATCACAAATATAGGCTTTATGTTATGAGTTCGCAAATATAATTCAATGCTATTAGCGTTACTTTTCACCAATCAATTGTTAATAAAATTGACTAGGTATTATACCATTATTGGTGTTTTCCTCAATAATGATACCTTTAGAAAAATTAATCAAACAAATCAGAAGATAAATAACGGTCACCTCTATCACAAATAACAGCTACTAAAACACCTTTATCTAAGGTGTTCGCTAGTTTTAAAGCAGCGGTCACTGCACCGCCACTGCTCATTCCTGCAAAAACACCTTCTTCCTTAGCTAGTCGTTTTGTCATCTCTCTTGCTTCTTGTTCACTTACATCTATAATTTGATCTACTTTATTTGAATTAAATATTTTAGGTAAGTATTCTTTTGGCCATTTTCGTATTCCAGGGATTTTAGAATTATCAGTTGGTTGAGCCCCCACAATTTGTATAGCACTATTTTGTTCCTTTAAAAAAGTAGAAACACCCATTATGGTGCCAGTTGTGCCCATTGCTGATACAAAATGTGAAATACTACCTTCAGTATCCTTCCATATTTCAGGTCCGGTTGTTTTATAATGCGCTTTCCAATTATCATCATTGGCAAACTGATTGAGCATAATATAACCTCCCTCTTTTACTTTTTCGTCGGCATAATCTCTTGACCCCAAAATTCCGGTATCAGCAGAAGTCAAAATTACTTTAGCGCCATAAGCCTGCATGGTTTGAATACGTTCTTTAGTAGAATTTTCTGGCATTACAAGCTCAATATCGATGTTATATACATTTGCAATCATCGCTAAAGCAATACCTGTATTGCCACTTGTAGCTTCAATAAGTTTGTCACTTTTTTTAATATCGCCTCTATCAATAGCAGACTTAATCATATTATAAGCCGCCCGATCTTTTACACTACCACCAGGATTATTACCTTCTAACTTTAATAAAAGGGTAATATTTTTATTCTTGATTAACTTATTTGCCTTAATTAAAGGAGTATTTCCTATATATTGTAAAAAACTTTTTGTTTCCAAAATTTTTAATTTTTTGGTTTTAATTTTGTTTCAGAAGTATGATAGACCAATGAGTTTTTAGGAATTGATTTCGTTATCCAAACATTCCCACCAATCGTACAGTTTTCACCAATAATAGTTTCACCACCTAATATTGTTGCATTTGCATATATTGTAACATTGTCTTCAACCGTAGGATGTCTCTTTATGCATTGCATATCTTTAGAAACTTGTAGAGCGCCTAGGGTAACACCTTGATAAATTTTAACATGGTTCTTGATAATGACGGTTTCGCCAATGACAATACCGGTTGCATGGTCAATAAAAAAAGGTGTGCCAATTTGGGCACCGGGGTTAATGTCGACTCCAGTTAATCTATGTGCATATTCACTCATTAACCTGGGAATTAATGGCATATCAATCAAATAAAATTCATGACTAAATCGATACACTGCAATGGCATAAAAACCAGGATAAGCCAAATAGACCTCTTCTATAGTCCTAGCTGCAGGATCATTCTCTAATATTTCTTGAGCATCTAAGTTTAATTTTTCAATGATTTCGGGTAACTTATTAAGAAATGTTTTCCAAACCACTTCGCAAGAAATTTTAGGGTCAAAGCAAGCAATGGTTGTAATTTCATCAAAATCTTTTCCTAACTGTTTTATATTTTCAGCAACAGAAATATTAGCATCAAAAAGTGTATAAAAAAGATTATCCGTAAAAGCTTCAGTTTTTCTTTTTAGACTGAAATCAAGATTAGGTCTTTTTTTATGAACTTCTATTTTTTTTATAATGGAATTTAGCGACATATTCATTTTAAAGATACAGTTTTATAATATATTTGGTTTGTGTTAATCCATCTTATAGATAGAGAAAATTATAAATTCCAAACGACAAACACATCGGATGCAAATTTGGTATTTGAGAATTGTTTTTTTATTAGCTTTAGTTTATAAATATTACCATTCCTTACAAACCTCCTCAAAAGGAATTCTAAAACGTTCACCATATACTCCTTCAGGCTTTCTAATACCACAACCAATCACCATATTTATTTCTGCACCAAAAGGTAAATTCAATAAGCGTTTAATTCTTAAAGTATCAGTGCCTTCCATGGGGCAAGTGTCATAATTGATTGCTGCCATACTTAGCATAAAAGTTTGTGCAGCCAACCCAGCACTTTTATGAGCAACAACCCGCATATCTTTACTTCTAACTTCTCTGTACATTGGTCTAAAGATTCCTACAAGGGTAACCATAAAGTACTTTAACCATCCGAAAATTCCCAAAAAATCAGCATAAGCAAACGAAATTAATTTTCCGTAATAATTCCTAATTACTTTTTCTCTACTACTTTGTTCTGATTTAGGTTTCGGCTTGAATAATGTATCTATATGCTTCAAATTTGCTTTCACCCGTTTTCTCCATAAGTCTTTACGAGTAACTACTACCACTAATTGTTGGGCAGTTTTAGCAGCATTTTGATCAAAACAGAATGGAATCATTTTATTTTTAACATCTTCAGAAACAATATGATGAAATTCCCATAATTGCATATTGCTACTATTTGGCGCTAAAGATGCTTGTTTAATGCACTGTCTTACTTTTTCAATATCAATAGATTTTTCTGAATCATAAACTCTAACTGAACGTCTATAACTAACAGCTTCTGAAACACTTTTTTCTTGAATCATTTTATAATCTTAGTTAGTTTTTTCTTGAAATTTTGCAATTCTTGCATTCATATGACTGAACCATAATGGTGGTATTAGTGAAAGCACCATCATACCAGGATAGCCAGTTGGCATTTGTGGGCTTTCAGGCAATGATTTTAAAACTTGATAAGGTTTACTACCGTTGTAATGATGGTCAGAATGTCTTGATAAATTGAAAAGCAATAGCTTGCCTATAATATGGTCAGAATTCCATGAATGATGATGTCTTACTTTTTCGTAGCGTCCTTGTTCGTTTCTTTGACGAACTAAACCATAATGTTCAATATAATTAACAGTTTCAAGTTGTAGAATTCCAATTACGGCTGCCAATACAAAACTCAATAATACGAACCACCCGAAGAAATAATAAATTGTAGATACCAATAAAATAGTAGCAATAGAATAAACTACCATTTTGTTTTGTAAAGAGAAATTATTTTTATGCTCATTACGCAATCGCTTGTTTTCTAGTTGCCAAGCTTGTATATAACTTGAAAAATGCGAACGAATCCAAAAAACATATAAAAGTTCATTTTTTCTTGCAGTTGCAGCATCATTCGGAGTTGCTACATTTAAATGATGCCCTCCATTATGATAAGGTAAAAAATGAGTGTTTAATGAAGTGAGCAACATTAATTCTCCTAAGAATTGTTCTGTTTTATTTTGCCGATGTCCTAATTCATGCCCTACATTAATACCTAAAATGCCGCAAAGTACACCCATAGATGAAATTCTACCAATAAATTCGGCAGTTGTCAATGTCTCTTGTATCGCATAAAAAAAGAAAATCAACATTCCAATTTGAACAGGTACAGTTGCATACAATATCCAACTATAGATGCTGTTTTCCTTTTCTAATTTAGCAGTTTCTTTATCAAAATTTTCACTATTAACTTTAAAGAATAATTCTAAAATAGGTATAATGGTAAAAGCTATTAGTACTGGTAAAAAAGTTAAAATCCCATTTGAAGTAAAAGAAATAGATGCTGCAATGGGTAGTATAAAAACCAATAAATATTTTAATCTTTTCATTTTTGATACATTTGTATAAAACTACAAAAAATAAAAATTAAAGAATAAGATTTGTTTTTTTGAATTTTTTTTTAAATATTTGTAATTGTATAATGAAGAAAAATACACAAAATATCATTTCTATTAGTATTGTCGTGATTAGAATGTCACAGAACTAGGGAATGTTATTTATTAAATTATAAATGAAAACCTTCCCGAAACGGAAGGTTTTTCTATTTTAAATGATTATGTATAAAAATAGTAATAGCATTAATATTGTCATTATTAGCTCACCACCGAGTTGATACAGATAATTATTGTAATTAATATACCTGTATCAATTTAGATACAGGTTTTTTTATGACTTGACTATAATAATAAATGATAGTTAATACATTGATAATAAATAAATTAAATAATAATTAAAATTTTGAATTTAATAAGCGATTATAAAGAGTTTTAATAAAAACAGCTTAAAAAATTAATTTCGTAAGTCGAAAGGTATTCTGTGTATACTTAGCATTAGAGTTTCAATAATAACAGGAAGAATCTATTAGTAAAAATAATGATAAATAAATATAGTAAAACCGTAACTCAAGATTCAACACAACCAGCTGCACAGGCAATGTTACATGCCATTGGGCTTACAGAAGAAGATTTGAAAAAAGCTTTTGTAGGTATTGCAAGTACAGGTTATGAAGGGAATCCGTGTAATATGCATTTAAATGATTTGGCAAAGTTGGTGAAAAAAGGAACACAAGAAGCAAGTTTGGTAGGGTTGATTTTTAATACCATTGGCGTAAGCGATGGTATTTCAATGGGCACACCAGGGATGCGTTACTCTTTGCCCTCAAGAGATATTATTGCCGACTCTATGGAAACTGTTGTTCAAGCAATGAGTTATGATAGTCTAATAACTGTTGTGGGATGCGATAAGAATATGCCAGGTGCTCTGATAGCTATGTTGCGTTTAAACAGACCTTCTATTTTAGTGTATGGGGGTACCATTGCTTCCGGTTCTTATAAAGGAGAAAAATTAGATATTGTTTCCGCTTTTGAAGCATGGGGAAGTAGAGTAGCGGGTACAATGACAGAAACCGATTATAAAAATATTGTTAAAAAAGCATGTAATGGTGCAGGTGCTTGTGGTGGTATGTATACTGCAAATACAATGGCATCAGCTATTGAGGCAATGGGAATGGCATTACCATATAATTCTTCCAATCCGGCGCAAAGTTGGGAAAAAGAGACGGAGAGTATACTCGCAGGTAAAGCAATACGTCATTTATTAGAGAAAGACATAAAACCCTTAGATATTGTAACGAAAAAATCGCTAGAAAATGCGGTAAGACTCGTTACTATTTTAGGAGGTTCAACCAATGCCGTATTGCATATATTGGCGATTGCAAGGGCTGCAGATATTGAATTTACCTTGGCTGATTTTCAACGAATTAGTGACACAACACCATTCTTGGCTGATTTAAAACCCAGTGGACAATATTTAATGGAAGATGTCCATGAAATAGGAGGGATACCCGCAGTATTAAAATATCTATTACAAAAAGGATTGTTACATGGTGATTGTTTAACGGTTACAGGAAAAACATTGGCAGAAAATCTTGAAGATGTTCCTGAATTGACAGAAAATCAAGAAGTCATCAAGCCATTGGAAAACCCTATTAAAGTTACCGGACATTTAAGAATGTTATACGGCAATCTTGCACCGAATGGTTCAGTAGCAAAAATAACAGGTAAAGAAGGGTTGGTTTTTATAGGAAAAGCAAAAGTTTTTGAAGGAGAATTTGCTGCAAATGATGGAATTCGAGATGGTAAAGTAGAAAAAGGAGATGTAATCGTCATCCGATATGAAGGTCCAAAAGGAGGTCCTGGAATGCCCGAAATGCTAAAGCCAACTGCAGCTATTATGGGTGCTGGTCTGGGTAAGGATGTAGCCTTGATTACTGATGGACGATTTTCCGGAGGTACACATGGTTTTGTAGTAGGGCATATCACGCCGGAGGCTCAAGAAGGAGGAACAATTGCCTTATTAAAAGATGGAGATGAAATTACCATAAATGCAGAAACAAATACAATCTCGGTAGACGTATCTGATGAAGAATTGACAACACGGAAAGCTGAATGGAAACGGCCAGCATTAAAATTTAATAAAGGTGTATTATATAAATATGCTAAAACAGTTTCATCAGCATCACAAGGTTGCGTAACTGATGAATTCGAATGAATAACTTGTTCCTTCCCAAGCCTGTGCTGAGCGCAGTCGAAGTAGGAAGGATTAGGATGGGAATAAAAAGGACTATAATATGAATACACAAACACAAACAATGCAAAAACCAAGTTCAGTTAAAACTGAATCAATTTCAGGCGCTGAGGCTGTAATCAAATGTTTATTAGCAGAAGGAGTTGACTTGCTTTACGGCTATCCGGGTGGAGCAATCATGCCCATTTATGATGAGTTGTACAAATATCAAGATAAGTTGCATCATGTATTGACACGTCATGAGCAAGGTGCTACGCATGCAGCACAAGGCTATGCTAGAGTAACGGGTAAAGTAGGTGTTGCTATGGCAACCTCAGGTCCAGGAGCTACAAATTTAGTCACAGGTATTGCTGATGCTCAGATTGATTCTACACCAATGATTTGTATTACAGGTCAGGTAGCAAGCCATTTATTAGGTTCTGATGCTTTTCAAGAAACAGATATTATTGGTATTTCTACACCAGTAACAAAATGGAATTATCAAATTACTAAGGCGAGTGAGATTCCTGAAATAATAGCAAAGGCATTTTATATAGCACGTTCAGGAAGACCAGGGCCAGTTTTAATTGATATTACCAAAGATGCACAATTTGGTGAAGTAGATTTTTCCTATAAAAAATGTGAAAAAGTTAGAAGTTATAAAGCAATTCCAAAATTTAATCCCGATAAAATAAAAGAAGCTGCTGAATTGATTAATAGTGCTAAAAAGCCATTTATTGTTTTTGGTCAAGGTGTTATTTTAGGTCAGGCAGAATCAGTGTTTAAAACATTTATAGAAAAGACTGATATCCCTTCAGCTTCAACATTATTAGGTTTGTCTGCTTTAGAATCAAAACATCGATTGTATGTTGGCTTAGTAGGGATGCATGGTCATTATGCACCAAATGTTTTAACGAATGAATGTGATTTGCTAATAGCTATTGGAATGCGCTTTGATGACCGTGTAACGGGTAATTTAGAAACCTATGCCAAGCAAGCAAAAGTAATTCATTTTGATATTGACCCAGCTGAAATTGATAAAAATGTAAAAACCGATGTGGCTGTTTTAGGTGATGTAAAAGAAACATTGAGTGAAATACTACCTTTTGTAAACAAAGGAAGCCATAAAGAATGGTTGCAAGAATTTCAGAAATTATATGATATTGAACTTGAAAAGGTAATCAATAATCAATTAAATCCCATAAAAGAAGGGTTAACTATGGGTGAAGTATTAGGTGGAATTAACAAAGAAACCAAAGGGGATGCAGTAATCGTTTCAGATGTTGGGCAACACCAAATGTTTGCTTGTCGTTATGCCGATTTTATAAAAACAAGAAGTAATGTAACTTCAGGCGGATTAGGCACTATGGGTTTTGCATTACCTGCCGCTATCGGAGCTAAAATGGGTGTGCCTAATAGAGAGGTGATTGCTATCATTGGTGATGGCGGTTATCAAATGACTATTCAAGAATTAGGAACCATACTTCAAACAGATGTAGCTGTTAAAATTGTGGTTTTAAATAATAGTTTTTTGGGAATGGTGCGTCAATGGCAGGAATTATTTTTTGACAGAAGATATGCTTCTACAGTAATGAAAAATCCTGATTTTGTAAAAATAGCTGAAGGATATGGTATTGAAGCAAATCGAGTTTCAAAACGTGAAGATTTAGCAGATGCTATAAAAACAATGATCGCTTCAGAAAATTCTTATTTTTTGGAAGTTGTAATTGAACAAGAGGATAATGTGTTCCCTATGATACCAACGGGAGCAAGTGTTTCAGATATAAGATTAAGTTAATTATGGAGGAAAATCAAATATATACAGTATCGATTTATACCGAAAATAATGTAGGTATTTTAAATCGTTTATCAGCAATATTTCTAAAACGTCATATAAATATTGAAAGTATGACTGTTTCTAAATCGGAAATTGAAAATGTACATCGATTTACATTCGTAGTTAAAATTTCTGAGGTTCAAGCAAGGAAAATTATCGGTCAATTAGAAAAACAAATTGAAGTGATAAGAGCATTTTATCATACAGAAGATGAGATAATCTACCAAGAAACGGCTTTGTTTAAGGTTTCTACTGAATATCTATACGATGAGGAAATACAAGGTAGATTAAAATTTAGAAGAGCCAATATAGTAACCATTACAGAACATTTTTTCGTTCTTGAGGCTTCTGGCTCTAAAGAAGATATAGATAAATTATATGACAAATTGAAACCCTATGGATTGATGCAGTTTGTTCGTTCAGGACGTATTGCAATTACAAGACCTAAAATGGCAATTTCAGAATTATTACAAGAAATCAATTAAAAGATTAAAGAACAAAAAAATGACAAATTATTTTAACACACTTCCGCTACGTTTACAATTAGAACAATTAGGAACATGTGATTTCATGGATCAATCAGAATTTACTGATGGTATAAAAGCATTAAAAGACAAAAAAATCGTAATAATTGGTTGCGGAGCTCAAGGCCTAAATCAAGGATTAAATATGCGTGATTCAGGTCTGGATATTTCGTATGCTTTAAGAGAAGGAGCGATAAAAGAAAAAAGAGCATCGTATATAAATGCTACTGAAAACGGATTCAAAGTAGGGACTTATAAAGAGATGGTTCCAACAGCAGATTTAGTTTCAAATTTAACACCTGATAAACAGCATACACCAGTAGTAAACGCAGTAATGCCTTTGATGAAAAAAGGAGCAACATTATCTTATTCTCATGGATTTAATATTGTAGAAGAAGGTATGGAAATTCGTAAAGATATTACCGTAATAATGATTGCCCCTAAATGCCCCGGTACAGAGGTGAGAGAAGAATATAAAAGAGGCTTTGGCGTACCAACGTTGATAGCGGTACATCCAGAAAATGACCCAAATGGTGATGGATTTGAACAGGCAAAAGCCTATGCTGCTGCTACAGGTGGTGATAGAGCAGGCGTATTACACTCATCATTTGTAGCTGAGGTGAAGTCAGATTTAATGGGGGAGCAAACAATCCTTTGCGGCTTATTACAAGCAGGTTCTATCCTTTCATTTGATAAAATGGTAGCAAAAGGCATAGATGCAGGATATGCTTCAAAATTGATTCAATACGGTTGGGAAACTATCACCGAAGCATTAAAACATGGAGGTATAACCAATATGATGGATCGTCTGTCGAATCCAGGAAAAATAAAAGCCTTCAATTTGGCTGAAGAATTAAAACAAATTATGAGACCCCTATTCCAAAAACATATGGATGATATAATAAGAGGTCACTTTTCTAAAACCATGATGGAAGACTGGGCAAACAATGATAAAAACTTATTGTCTTGGCGGGAAGCAACAGGTGAAACTGCTTTTGAAAAAACAGCAGCAACTTCAGCAACTATTGCTGAGCAAGAATATTTTGACAATGCTGTTTTAATGGTTGCCTTTGTAAAATCTGGTGTAGAATTAGCTTTTGAAACAATGACAGAAGCAGGTATCAAACAAGAATCTGCTTATTACGAGTCTTTACACGAAACACCTTTAATTGCGAATACAATTGCAAGGAAAAAGTTATTTGAAATGAATAGAATTATTTCTGATACAGCGGAGTATGGCTGTTATCTTTTTGACCATGCCTGTAAACCATTATTAGCAGATTTTATGTCAAAGATTGATACCAATGTTATTGGAACTCCATACGAAACAGAGAAAGGTAACGGAGTAGATAATCAAGAATTAATTGCAGTTAATAAAAGTATTCGCCAGCATCCAGTAGAAAAGATAGGAGCTAGTTTAAGAGATTCTATGACTGCTATGATAAAAATAGTGTAATCTATAAAACATGTCAGTTCGAGTGCTTTTTTGAAGTGATAACGAAAAAAATTGTATCAAGAACAAGTGTTAGAATCTAGGATATGTTCTCGATACAATTGCGCTTATGGCGCAATCACTCGAACTGACATTTAGTAAAACAAAATTTTAAATATGGAAGTAGCCACAACATATTATCCTAATATAAAAGATGTCAGAAAAGCGGCACACGTATTAAAGGAAGTTGCTTCGGTTACACCTTTGATAAAAAACGCTAATTATTCAACAAAATACAATGCAACTATCTTGTTAAAAAGAGAAGATTTACAACAAGTAAGGTCTTATAAAATTAGAGGTGCATTTAATAAGATAAGTAGCCTTTCAACCTCAGAAAAAAATAAAGGGATTGTATGTGCAAGTGCTGGTAATCATGCACAAGGGGTAGCTTTTGCTTGTCAGAAATTGAATATTAAGGGTGCGATTTATATGCCTTCACCTACACCCAAACAAAAAATTGAGCAAGTACAAATGTTCGGTGGAGGCGTGATTGAAATTATACTAATTGGTGATACATTTGATGATGCGCATAAAGCTGCGAAACAAGCATGTGATAAACAAGGCAAAACATTTGTACATCCGTTTGATGATGAAAAGGTAATTGAAGGGCAAGCAACTATAGGTCTAGAAATTTTAGAACAAACGAAGCAACCTATAGATTATGTGATTGTTCCTGTTGGTGGTGGTGGACTGGCATCTGGATTGTCTTCAGTTTTTAAAATGCTATCACCAGAGACAAAAATTATAGGTATTGAACCCGAAGGAGCTCCTTCAATGAAAAGAGCCATTGAGAAAGGAAAAGTGGTAACCTTAGATTATATTGAAAAATTTGTGGATGGTGCTGCGGTACAAAGAGTAGGAGAAAAAACTTTTGAAATTTGTAAAGAAAATTTAGATAGGATGCTTACTGTACCTGAAGGAAAAGTGTGTCAAACTATTTTAGAACTATATAACAAAGATGCTATTGTTGTGGAACCTGCAGGGGCATTGACAACTGCTGCATTAGATGGTTTAAAAGATGAAATTAGAGGTAAAACAGTAATATGTATCGTAAGTGGTAGTAATAATGATATTACAAGAACTCCTGAAATTAAAGAAAGAGCCTTGTTATATGCCAATTTGAAGCATTATTTTATAGTCCGTTTCCCACAAAGGGCAGGTGCTTTAAAAGAATTTGTAGCAGAAATTTTAGGTCCAAATGATGATATTACACATTTTCAATACACAAAAAAAGCAAATAGAAATACCGATGTAGCTGTGGTGGGAGTTGAACTAAAAAGTATTGATGATTTTGAACCTTTGATTTTTAGAATGAAAAAACATAATTTTTTTGGTGAGTATTTAAATGACAAACCAGACCTATTTCAATTTTTAGTATGATAAATAATTGTTTGAATTGAGTTATGGCAGACTCTTCTAAAATGTAGTATTTGTTACATAAACCTTTAATAAAAAACTTATTTTTACAACAAAACGTATTTAAATGAACATTCCTATACAATACCAAATAACAAAACCCATTCATCAAAAAACATATTTATTAAATGGAGAGTTAAAAACCTGGACAGGTAAAACGACAGAAGTTCATTCAGTAATTTCTTCAACAGATGATTATAAACCAACATTGTTGGGTTCAATTCCATATATGGAAAAAGAAACAGCTATAGAAGCATTGACTGCCGCTTGTGAAGCATATGATAAAGGGCAAGGGCTTTGGCCTACCATGAAAGTAACTGACCGTATAGCTTGTATGGAAAAGTTTACCTCGATAATGAAAACGAAAAGAGAAGAGGTTGTAAAATACTTAATGTGGGAAATTGGTAAATCACTACCAGATTCTCAAAAAGAATTTGATAGAACGATAGACTATATATATGATACTATTGAAGAATATAAAGAAATAGATAGAGATAGTGCTAAATTCTCTAAAGAAGGAGGTATTTATGCACATATCCGTCGTGGACCATTAGGGGTGGTTTTGTGTTTAGGACCTTATAATTATCCGCTAAATGAAACATTTGCCTTGTTGATTCCTGCTTTGATTATGGGAAATACTACCATTTTTAAACCTGCAAAACATGGTGTATTATTATTATCGCCATTATTAGATGCTTTTCAAAAAAGTTTTCCAAAAGGTGTTGTAAATATAATTTATGGTAGAGGTAGGCAAGTGGCTACGCCAATTATGCAATCAGGTAGGATAGACGTGTTGGCTTTGATAGGTAATAGTAAGTCAGCGGTAGCATTACAAGATGAACATCCAAATAAAAATAGATTGCGATTGGTATTGGGATTAGAAGCTAAGAACCCAGCTATTATCTTACCAGATGCCGATTTAGATTTGACCATTAATGAATGTCTTGCAGGGTCATTGTCGTTTAACGGACAACGGTGTACAGCGTTGAAACTGATTTATGTACACGAAGATGTAAAGGATGCATTTATCAAACGCTTTGCTGAAAAAGTAGATACCTTACCTTTTGGAAACCCTTGGGATGATGGCGTAAAACTAACACCGCTGCCAGAACCAAATAAAACAGAATATATACAAGAACTAATTGATGATGCTCTTGAAAAAGGTGCAAAAGTGATTAATACTAAAGGTGGAGAAACTACTGATAATTTTATCTTTCCGGCGGTATTGTATCCAGTAAAACCTACTATGAGAGTTTATGAAGAAGAACAATTTGGCCCAGTTGTTCCTATTATTTCATTTACCGATATTAAAGAACCATTAGACCATATCGCAGATTCTAATTACGGACAGCAAGTAAGTTTATTTGGTAGAAGTGTTGATTCATTGTCACCTTTAATCGATACGCTTGTAAATTTAGTGTGTAGAGTAAACTTAAATAGTTCCTGTCAGCGAGGCCCAGATGTGTTTCCGTTTACTGGACGTAAAGATTCTGCAGTTGCAACCTTAAGTGTTCATGATGCCTTGCGTTCATTCTCTATTAGAACTTTTGTGGCTTCAAAAGACAATCCATATAATAATGCGATTTTAGAAGATTTATTAACTTCAGGAAAGTCTAATTTTATGAGTACAGATTATATTTTATAGTAATGAAACTATCTAAAAAGGACTAAATTTAAATGAAGTGCCTCCTTGAGTCTTTCAACTCCGCACAAGACAGGCTAGAGTCGAAAGGTTCTTAATTTCAACTAATTGTAGTTTTCGACTGCGCTCAAACTGACACAAAGTATTCCTTTTTAGATAGCTTTTTTATTTTAATATTATACCTATTAAAATGAGTAATACACCTCACATCAGATTTGCTACCATAGATGATTTGCCAAAGATTGTCGAAATATATAATCAAGCTATTAAATTAAAGAGAGCTACTGGTGATACGGATGAGTTTTCTGTAAAAGAAAGAGTTGAATGGTTTTATAAGTTTAGCACCAATGAATATCCAATTTATATTGCTGAGATTGAAAATGAAATTGCAGGATATGCCACGCTTTCACCCTATAGAAAAGGAAGAAAAGCTATGAGTAAAATTGCTGAGATAAGTTTTTATTTAGAGTATTCATATCGCGGATTAGGGATTGGTTCAGCACTTGTCAATCATGTAATTTTAGATTGTAAGAGAATTAATAAAGAAACGTTGCTTGCTATTCTACTAGACATAAATAAGGATAGTATTAAACTATTAAAGAAGTTTAATTTTGAACAATGGGGACATTTTCCAAATATTATTAATTTGGATACTGTTAAATGTGGACAATTTATTTATGGGTTGAATCTAATTTAAATGAACCTTAGTATCAATCCATATAAGCTATTGATTTTCTCTGTAAGTTTTGTCTTATTTACTCCAATAGGAACTGTTACTCATGAATATGGGCATATCGCTGTTGCTAAAAGCCTTGGCTATAAAACAATACTTCATTATGGGAGTATGGAAGATAGTTCTTATTTAACTAATAATCTGAATGAAATATATAATAAAAACAAGAATAAAATTTTAAATGGAATACCATTTAAGGAGAAAGAATTTTATGAAGCTAGAGTGAAAAAACTTAAGTACGAAAGTCTATTGATTACAATGGGAGGTCCAGCGCAAACAATTTTGACTGGACTAATTGGGTTAGTGATAATTTTTTTTCGTAGAAAAATAATATATCAAAACAGGCTCAATATATTAGATTGGATGGCCATTTTTTTATCATTATTTTGGTTGAGAGAAGTTTTTAATCTTGTAATGTCAATTAGCCGAAGAATACTAACGCAAAGTGGTAGCTATTTTGGAGGAGATGAAGCAATAATTTCAAGAATGTTAGAATTGCCAATTGGAACAATTTCGATAATTTTAGGGGTTATGGGTATACTGATTTCGTTTTATGTTATTTTTCGAGTAATTCCTAAAAAAGTACGATTAACTTTCATTGTTAGTGGACTGTTAGGAGGAACTGCTGGATTCATATTATGGATGAATATAATTGGACCAATTGTTTTACCTTAAATATAAAATATTGGTAGTCAAAATTTTATTAATAGTGAAACTAAAATTAAAGATATTTTATTAAATTTACAGTTAATGTTCCATTTAAAAAATGCAATTTAAAAAAATAATTTTACTCCTATTATCAATCAATTGCTTTGGGCAAAGTGATTCTGTATTTATTCGAAAGAATACAATGCCATTTTCAGAAAAAGCAGTTTATATAACTGATACTATAGTTTTTGAAACACCAAATGCTAGGAATATTTTAATTGGAAATACAATTTTAACTCAAACATTAAATCAACAAATCGCAAAAGGATATGGGCTATTTTTTGAAGAATTTAAAGTTAAGGATTGTCGAAATAGCGAAATTCCAAAACCAAATAAAGTAATTAATATTGAAAGAAATAAAAATGAGTGGATTATTAAAATACTAGTTTATTCTAATTGTTGTCAAGACTTTCTTGCTGATATTAGTATAGAGAATGACAACACTCTGAATTTTATTTTTTATAATTATGGAATGTATTGCTCTTGCAGTTGCCCTTTTGAGTTGACATACAAAATACGTATTATGGAATTTGAGGACTTAAAAAAGTTAAAGTTTTTAACGATAAACGGAGAAACGAAAACAAAACTGAAAGCTTAAACTTTGAATAAATTAATACCTAAATAAATACTTCTGTTTATCTATTTTAAATGTAAAAACTTAAGACAATTAGATTATGTTTGAGATTTTAATATTAATTTCCTTACTATGGATAGTTAGAGTTATTTCCACAATAATTGCAAGAGAAAAGAAACGAATTAGGGCAAAAAAGAAACTAGAAATGTTTGAAAGGATGAGCCCTCCAAGAGGGAGTAAAGAGGATTAAAGCTAGGAATTCATTTATACTATTTCCACCAACAATTAACTACCATTTATGAAACCTTCCAAATCCAAATTCCATCCAAAGAACAAACATCAGGAAGGATACGATTTTTCTAAACTATGCAAAACATATCCAACATTAAACGAATTTGTTTTTGAAAATAAGTACCAAACAACAACCATAGATTTTTCCAACCCTAAAGCATTATTATTGTTACACTATAACATTTCGTATTGGGATTTTCCTGACGATAACTTATGCCCACCAATACCAGGGAGAGTAGATTATATACATCATTTGGCAGACTTGTTGGAGATCTCAAATAGTACTAAGAATATAAAAATTTTAGATATTGGTACAGGTGCTAGTTGTATTTACCCTTTATTAGGAAATGCTGCATATAATTGGCAATTTGTAGGAACAGACATTGATAAAAAAGCATTGGAGAATGCGCAACATATAATAGATAAAAATAAACTAACTAAAGAGATTACCTTACGATATCAACCGGATAAATTACATATCTTAAAAGGAGTTTTATCTGCATCAGATAGATTTGAAGCAACACTTTGCAATCCGCCATTTCACGATTCTGATGAAGCGGCCAGCGCTGCTACCAAAAGAAAGTTAAAAGGGCTAGGAAAAGGAGGAGAGTTTCTTAGAAATTTTGGAGGGAAAAACAATGAGTTGTGGTGTAAAGGTGGTGAAAAAACATTTATCAATACATATATTTATGAAAGCTCTTTATTCAAAAAACAATGTCGTTGGTTTAGTACTTTGGTTTCTAAAAAAGAAAATATAAGACCTATAAAAATTCTTTTAAAGAAATTTAAAGCAATAGAAGTTAAAACCATTTCGATGCATCAAGGAAATAAAATCACACGTATTGTTGCTTGGACGTTTTTAAACGAAGCAGAAAAGAGAAATTGGAAGAATTAATTGTGTTGTTAAAAACATGTTGGTTGTCATTCCTGCGTAGGCAGGAATCCAGACCTGACTTTAGTATAGATTCCTGCCTTAGTTTATTTTGAGCGAAGCCGAAAGACAGGAATGACTGACGTTTATTGATAACTTATTGTTTTCTTATAGAATTTAGATTTTAATCATCAGTCGTCACTTTCTTCTTCTTTAATCTTATTCCAAATTTTAATTTCATCGTCTAAACTGAGCCCTTCTTTAATTTCTACATTGATACCATCGCTTACACCTAATTTAATATCTTTTCGTTTAAATTCTTTGTCACCAATTTTAATTTCTACAAATGGTGTTTTCGTTTTTGGATCAAATTGTACTAAAGCTTCTTTAATAGACAATACACTATCAACTTTTGCTAAAATAATAGAAGCATTAGCGCTTAAACCGACTCTTATAAAGGTAGAATCTTGTTTTTTTAAGGTGCCTTCTATTTCAAATTGAATAGCCCCGTTTTCTAACTTTCCTTTAGGAGCAATATAATCAAGAGTTGCATCAAACGTTGAATTTTCTACGGCTCCTACTGTAATTTCTAAGGGTAATCCTTCTCTAATTTTACCAACATCCGATTCATCAATTTTTCCTTTAAAGATTAACTTGTTGACATCGGCTAAGGATGCTATGGTAGTACCTTCATTAAAATTATTACTTTCTATAACTTGATTGCCAACTTCAACAGGTACATCTAATACCATTCCAGATACTGTAGACCGAATCAATGTATTGGCCGTATTGCCTAGACCTCTAGTTGAACCAGTTCGTACGATGTCATAATTTCTATTGGCTGCATTATAAGATTGCTGTGCTTGTTGGTAAGCTACTTCAGCCTTTTCCAAGTCTTGTTTTGAAATAACACCTTTTTCAAATAGGGATTTTTGACGGTCATAATTGCGTTTTTGATCGTCTAAGGCAATCTTATTCGTTTGAATCCCATTTTTAGCATTATTCAACGACGATAAATTGGGAATTACCTTAATCTTAGCAATTAAATCACCTTTTTTTATAATATCACCGCCTTTGACATACACTTCTTGAATAACACCCGAAATATTAGGTTTGATAAATACTTCCTCTACCGGGAGAATACTACCAGTAGCCACTGTTTTTTTAACAATAGTTTTTGTTGAGGGTTTTTCGGTTTTATAAACAATTGGATCTTCAGCATTTTTTGAATATAAATAGTACATCGCTGCAGAAAAAGTGATGACTATAAAAGCTAAGATAAAAATAGTTACTGATTTTTTCATGTGGTTTATATTTATTGTTTTTTAACGGTCACATGCTGTTCGCTATTAATCATTTCTTTGAGTGTGAAAAATTTTAGCATGCTCGTTTCATTTGTGTTTTTTGTTATTTGATTATATAGTTTATTCTGTTCTTAGTGCCTCTACAGGTTTGAGTTTAATGGCATTTTGTGCTGGAATAAAACCTGCAAATAACCCTGATAGAATCAATATGGTCAATGCAATAGATACTACTCCTAAATTAACACTGGGGTTTGCAAACATATCTACAGGACCACTGCTTTCAATTGCAAGATTGATTAAGTAAATCAGAAATGATGAAAATACAATTCCAGCCATTCCTGATATAATGGTTAAAAATACTGATTCAGTTAGAATTTGACCTTTGATGTTCCAAGGAGATGCACCTAAGGCTCTTCTAATTCCGATTTCTTTGGTACGTTCTTTTACTACAATAAGCATAATATTACTTACCCCAATTACACCTGATAATAGTACCAAAGTCCCAACGAAATAAGCAAGTATGCGTATAGCAACAAAAAGACGTTGCACTTTATTGTACTCTTCATAAAGGTCAAAATGACCAACAGCCCTTTCATCTTTTGGGTGTATTTTATGATTCTTTTTAACCAATTTAAATATACTTTCTTTTATAGAAGTTATTGGAGTACCATCTACAGCGGTTATTGCCATCCATCCAACTCTATCGCCCATATTAAAAGCTTGTGAAAATGCAGTAAAAGGCACATATATTTGCTTTTGATCTTTTTCACCATCACCACCAGAAGATTTTTTTTTATAAGTACCAATCACCATAAAGTTGACACCTTGAATTTTGATATAAGTACCTAAAAATTCTTCATCTTTCTCGTATAATTCTTTCTTTACACCTTCTCCTATAATCGCAACTTTCCGATTGTTATTAATATCATTATAGTTGATAAATCGTCCAGAAGTAATATCCATGGGTTCCTGTTTGATAATTTCAGGATAATCGCCATATACATCATATGCTCCAGTTTTTATACCTTTAACAACATTATTTGACCCGTTAAATCCGCCTAATTGATTTCGTGGAGAAATGTATCTCAGACCAGGTACGCTTCTTCGAATATCTTCAACATCTCTTGTCTGATAATTAAAACGCCTATCTTTCGGCATTCCCTGATATGCTTTGGTTGCGGTACGAGTCCACATAAACATAGTATTTGTGGCTGTATCTCCAAATTCCATATTAATGCCATTTTCAAAACCTTTACCGGCAGCTAGTAAAATAATAAGGATAAAGATACCCCAAAACACACCAAAAGCGGTCAGCACAGTTCTAAACCAATTACTGGAAAGTACTTCTATTATTTCTGTCCACCGATCTCTACTAAACATATTATTTTTCTCTATTTTCTATTCTCTATTCTTCTAGTACCTCTCAAGCTCCTTATTCATCCCTCAAAGCCTCAATAGGCTGTATTTTAGCTGCACGCCAAGCCGGAAAAAAACCTGCAAGTGCGCCAGCAAGAATTAATAAAAAAACCATTGAAAGTGCAATAGAGAAATTTACAGATGGGTTTGAGATATAATCAACTTCTATTGAAGGACCAATAAACTCCAACAATCCCATGCTGAATATCAATCCGGCAAAACCCGCAACGGCTGTTACAAAAACAGCTTCATGTAAAATCATCCCTATAATAGACCAAGGTTTTGCACCCAATGCTTTTCTAATTCCGATTTCTCTAGTTCTGTCTTTTACTATAATCAACATAATATTGCTTACGCCAACTATACCAGCTATAATAGTGCAAACACCAACAAACCAGAAAAATAAAGCAATATTATTGGTTAAGGTATAATATCTTTTAGCTTCTTCTAACGCGCTAAAAACACCAATTGCACTATTGTCGTCAGGCGCAACCTGATGTGCATTTTGTAAATACCGTTTTAGGTTAGCTGTAAATTTTTTAGATGCAAATACGGCTTCGTCAAAACTTTCTTTAGGCGCCAATGTAAAAGACAAATTGGCCACTTTATTTTGACCATTAAAAACACTCTGAGCCGTTGTTGTAGGAATATAAATACGATTCTCTTCCCGCTCACCTCCTTCATCAGTATAGACTCCTACAATTTTAAAATTAATTCCTGATAACTGGAGATACTCATTTAAAGGATCTTCAACTTCGTTCATCAACTCGCGTTTTATCTTTTTACTGATGATGACAACTTTATGCAACTGATCCATATCTAACTGATTCAAAAAACGACCAGTCACTAGTGTAGTGTTTTCAATTTGCTGGTAATCAGGACTTACGCCTTGTATACCATAAGCGCCAGATTCTTTTTTATAATTAATAGATACACCGCGTACTCTAAAAACGCTGGATTTATATTCAATGTCATCTTCGAAAACATTGCTTGAATATTCGTAATTAGAATTACGTAAGTGTATTCTTCTACCGGGGTTTAATCCATTATGTTCTTTAGTGGTAACTTGTGTCCAAACCCAAACGCGGTTGGTGGCATCATTTTCAAATTCTTTTCGAATTCCATTTTGAAATCCTTGTCCAAAACCCAATAATATTACTAAAATAAAGATACCTGAAGCCACAGATAACCCCGTAAGAAACGTGCGTAACTTATTTTTTCGGATGGTATCAAATATCTCTTGCCAGCGATCGAGATCGAACATTTAGAATATAAAATTTTATTTATACAATGGTAGGGGTTAAACTACTTCATATAATAGACGTTATAAAGACCTAGTTTGTTACAGGAAAAAGAAAATAAAGTATAATTTTGTTTTTGTGTATTATAAAATTAAATTGCTTGTTTAGGAGACTTGGTATATAATGGAAGAAAAACAATTGACAAGAATTAATAAATATTTAAGTGAAGTAGGATATTGTTCGCGTAGAGCTGCTGATAAATTGATTGACCAAGGTCGTGTTACAATTAATGGGGTAGTGCCCGAAATGGGAACTAAAATAGCATCAAATGATGAAGTGCGGGTTGACGGTGAATTAATTTCTGAATCTAAAGAAAAATCGGTTTATATTGCTTTTAACAAACCTATTGGAATTGTCTGTACTACCGATACCAAGGTAGAAAAAGATAATATTATTGATTATATTAACTATCCGAAGCGTATTTTCCCGATAGGTAGATTAGACAAACCTAGTGAAGGACTTATTTTTTTAACGAATGATGGCGATATCGTTAACAAAATATTACGCGCAAGGAACAATCATGAAAAAGAATATGTAGTGACCGTCAATCGACCCATTACCAAAAAATTCATTCAGAAAATGAGTAATGGTGTACCAATTCTAGATACTGTTACACGTAAATGCCATGTGGAACAATTGGACAAATCAAGATTTAAAATCATTCTTACACAAGGCTTAAATAGGCAAATCCGTAGAATGTGTGAATATTTAGATTTTAGAGTTGTAAAATTAAAACGTATTAGAATTATGAATATATCCTTAGATATTCCGGTTGGTAAATGGAGATATTTGACAGCTATAGAGTTAAAAGAAATTAATCGATTGGTTTCTTCATCAACTAAAACTCATGAGAATACCAAATAAACATCAAAATGTTCGTTAAAATTCGTTTATTTTTCCTTTCTACTTCACTATAAAATTAAACCGTAACTTAAGCTATGCTTAAATTTTATAGTTCGCATAAATAAAAAATAATTCAAATTTTCAAGCAATCATTTTGAAATTCATTTGGTATAATTCATAAAAAAAGCCTGCAAAAGCAGGCTCTGCAATAAACCAAATTAAATCAAATAATAGTTGACTGCCCTAAGTGAATATTGTTAAAATTTAGATTACTATCTTCAGGATATTGAATAAAATCAGCAATAAAATCGCCTACTTTATCGGTTGAAATAGTGGTGTATTCGGTATTAATATCAGGAGTAGAAATTTTAAGTGTCAACGATTTTTCAACACCTTTATGAATCAATTCAGCTTCGTCAAACAATCCGAAATGTTCTAATAACATAGCCGCAGATAAAATAGATGCCACAGGATTGGCAATACCTTTACCTTTTGCCTGTGGATAGGAACCATGAATGGGTTCAAACATGGCATATCTGTTACCTGTTGAAGCCGAAGCGAGTAAGCCGATTGAACCGCCTATTACACTTGCTTCATCAGAAATAATATCACCAAACATATTTTCGGTTAATACAACGTCAAATTGTTTTGGATTTAGAATGATTTGCATGGCTGCATTATCTACAAACAGAAAGTCTAAAGCTACATCTTTGTATTCTTTACTAATATTAGTAACAACTTTTCTCCATAACCTTGAAGATTCTAAGACATTAGCTTTGTCAACTAATGTCAGTTTTTTTCTTCTATTCTGAGCAGCTTTAAAAGCCAAATGTGTTATGCGTTCAATTTCCTCTTCGGTATACACGCATAAATCAGAGGCAGTTTTACCATCTTTACTTAATCTCTTTTCTCCAAAATAAATACCTCCGGTAAGCTCTCTATATATGGTAAAATCAACACCTTGAATAATCTCTTTTTTTAGAGGAGATTTATCTATGAGTTGCTTGTATGCTTTTACAGGACGGATATTAGTAAATAAACCCAATGATTTTCTAAGTTGTAATAATCCTTGTTCAGGTCTTACCTTTGCAGAAGGGTCATTGTCGTATTTAGGGTCGCCTATTGCACCGAATAAAATCGCATCAGAATCTAAGCATAGGTCTAAAGTTTTTTCTGGTAAAGGCATACCTGTTTTGTCAATTGCAATAGCACCTACCAATGCTTCCTTAAAAAGAAAAGTATGGTCAAATTGATGTGCAATAGCTTCCAATACTTTTTTAGCTTGTTTTGTTACTTCCGGACCGATACCGTCACCCGATAATACTGCAATTGTTAATTTCATAGTGTTATTTTATTTCTTTTTTCTAACTACTTACTGAAGACAGTTACTGTATTGCTGCTTCAAAAGCTTCTATTTTTTCTTTTTTACTGATTAAAAAGTCGATATCATCGTAACCATTTATCAGGCACATTTTTTTATAAGAGTTGATGTCAAATAAAATTTCTCCAATGGGAGTTTTTAAGGTTTGCTCTTCAAGATTAATTGTCAATTCTGTGGAAGAATCTTTTGTTATTTTGTTTAATAGTTTCTTTAAATAGTCTTCCGAAACTTGTATAGGGAGCAATCCATTATTCAGGGCATTCCCTTTAAAAATATCAGCAAAAAAACTACTGATAATGACCTTGAAACCATAATCTGATAAAGCCCAAGCTGCATGCTCTCGACTGGATCCGCAACCAAAATTATTACCTGCAACGAGAATGCTTCCGTTAAAGTTAGTGTCATTCAGTACAAAATTGGTATTTGCACTTCCATCTTTATTAAAACGCCAATCTCTGAATACATTTTCACCAAAACCTTGTTTGTCTGTGGCTTTTAAAAACCGTGCAGGAATAATCTGGTCGGTATCAACGTTTTCAGTCGGTAACGGAACAGCAGTTGATGTAAATGTTCTAAATTTTTCCATAGTATTTATACCAATTCAGGTGTTGCAATTTCTTCTGAGACAGTTACAATTTTTCCTGCTATTGCAGTTGCAGCAGCGGTTAAAGGGCTTGCTAGAATTGTTTTAGCCCCTTGTCCCTGACGTCCTTCAAAATTTCTGTTTGAAGTTGAGACACAATATTCCCCTTCAGGAATCTTATCATCATTCATAGCTAAACATGCAGAACAACCAGGCTGACGCAGTTTAAAACCTGCTTCTTCAAAAGTTTTCTGTAATCCTTCTTCGGTAATTTGTTTGGCAACTTGTTGCGAACCTGGCACTAACCAAGCAGTCACATTGTTGGCTTTTTGTTTGCCCTTTACATAGTTCGCAGCAATTCGAAAATCTTCAATTCTAGAGTTGGTACAACTACCTATAAAAACATAGTTAATCTCTTTTTCTAGCAATTGCTCTCCTTTACTAAAACCCATATAGGCTAATGATTTTTCAAAGGTTGCATCATTAATTTCTGGAATAGTATCAGAAATTTTAATTCCCATTCCCGGATTTGTACCATAGGTAATCATCGGTTCAATATCATCGGCATCAAAAGAATATTCTAAATCGAAAATAGCATCAGTATCTGTTTTTAATGTGTTCCAATGAGTGATTTTTTTATCAAAATCCTCGTCCTTAGGTGCAAATTTCCTTCCTTTTATATAATTAAATGTTGTTTCATCAGGAGCAATCATTCCGCCTCGAGCCCCCATTTCAATACTCATATTACATACGGTCATTCTACCTTCCATAGACATTTCTTCAAATACATTTCCGGCATATTCGCAGAAATAGCCTGTACCTGAATTTGTCCCTAATTTAGAAATGATATACAATATCACATCTTTAGGTAGCACATTTTTTTTAAGGGTACCAGTAACATTCACGCGTAACTTTTTAGGTTTTTGCATTAGTAAACATTGACTGGCAAAAACTTGTGCTACTTGACTGGTGCCAATTCCAAAAGCAATCGTACCAAAAGCACCATGTGTAGAGGTGTGACTATCGCCACAAACTAGGGTCATTCCAGGTTGTGTAATACCCAATTCTGGAGCAATAACATGAATAATACCATTGTATTTATGGCCTAAATCGTATAGTGTAATGTTATTTTTTTTACAATTTTCAGCAAGTTTTTGTAATTGTTTTCTTGAC
>Ga0256847_1000410_pt1 | contig 27803 bp, 30 predicted proteins | sample TeddybearmetaG_FD_189099 | JGI IMG/M metagenome (GOLD analysis project Ga0256847, IMG submission 189099) | Hydrothermal vent microbial communities from East Pacific Rise, Pacific Ocean - Teddybear | ecosystem: Environmental > Aquatic > Marine > Hydrothermal vents | place: Pacific Ocean: East... | reverse complement strand
AAATGATTAAACAACGTTTACAAGTGATTTGTCATCATGTTGAAGATGTGATTAAAGAGACGAAGGCTTGAATAATTTGTACACAATCGTGTATTCTCTCCATTCTTGTCATAATTTACTAAATTCCCTCTATGCTTTTATTAAATCGCTTTAAATCCCTCGTTATTTTTAGTTGCCTCAGTCTTTTTTATTCAACAACCGCCATTGCAGAAACAACGGAGTTAGCAGAGCAATTAAATGAGGCTTTAACCCTATTTAATGGTTGGATTGGAGCCGCTTTTTTTGTCAATATTAATCCATTTTCGGAGGCGGAAGTTCCTTTATTAATTGCTTGGTTAGGAATAGGCGCTTTGTATTTAACCCTACGCATGGGATTTGTTAATTTAACCATGATGCGTCACGCTTTCCATATTATTCGGGGACGTTATAAAACCCAAGGCGCCGAAGGAGAGGTTACTTCTTTTCAGGCATTAACTACAGCTTTATCCGCAACCGTCGGGTTAGGAAATATTGCGGGGGTCGCCATTGCCATTACAATCGGTGGTCCTGGGGCTACTTTATGGATGATTTTTGCGGGATTTTTAGGCATGTCCTCTAAATTTACCGAAGTCACACTCGCTCAAATGTACCGAGAAAAAAGAGCCGATGGACATATTATGGGCGGGGCAATGGAGTATTTATCAAAAGGGCTTGCCGAAAAAGGATTTATGGGATTGGGACGAATATTAGCGGCTATTTTTGCGGTATTAACTATATTTGCCTCTTTAGGCGGCGGCAATGCCTTTCAAGTGAGCCAAGCTAAAGGGGCGGTAATGAGTTTAACCCCTGTTTTTGATGGTATGCCTTGGTTATTTGGTTCTATTATGGCGGTATTAGTAGGTTTGGTTATTATTGGTGGGATTAAGCGCATTGCACAAATAGCGGAAGGCTTGGTTCCAAGCATGGTCTTATTATATGTTATGGCTTGTTTATGGATTATTTTTAGTCATATAGATCAACTTCCGCAAGCTTTTAGTACTATTTTTAATGAAGCTTTTCATCCAACTGCTGTTGCTGGTGGGATTATTGGTGCTATTGTGCAAGGTTTTAAAAGAGCGGCCTTTTCAAGTGAAGCAGGACTAGGTTCAGCCGCCATTGCTCATTCTGCAGCAATGGTTAAATATCCCGTTAGACAAGGGATTGTTGCTTTATATGAGCCTTTTATTGATACCATTATAATTTGCACCATGACTGCTTTAGTTATTGTAATTACAGGAGTTTATGATGTCACTGCTCATCCTGAATTAAAGACTTTAATTGATAATGAAGAAGGGGCGGCATTAACTTCTGCCGCTTTTGGCACTGTGGTTTCTTGGTTTCCACATATTTTGACTATTTGTGTCATCTTATTTGCCTATAGTACCATGATCTCATGGTCTTATTATGGTGAACGCTGTTGGACTTACTTATTTGGTGAACGGTTTTCAATTATCTATCGCTTAATTTTTATTAATGTCATTATTTTATCCTCTATGGTGAGTGCAAAAAGTATTGTTGCATTTTCTGATATGGCTTTATTGGCTATGGCATTTCCTAATTTTATTGCTCTTTACTGGTTAAGTGGCAAGGTTAAACGCGCATTAAATGAATATCGTGCTAAATTAAAATCTGGTGAACTTGATAAAGAAGTAGGTCGTTAATGGCTATTGTTGAAAAAACCGCGCTGGTTCCTTTTTCAGCGCAACAAATGTATGACTTAGTAAAAGATATTGATTGTTATCAAAATTTCTTACCTTGGTGTAAAAAATCGACGGTTTTATCTGCAACAGATGAAAAGGTCTGCGGAGAATTATTAATTTCCCGCTTAGGGATTAATCAATCTTTTAGTAGTTGTAATTGTTTGATTCCTTATGAAAAAATTGAAATTGAATTAGTCAAAGGACCTTTTAAAAAACTAACGGGTTACTGGTATTTTCAAGCTTTAAGAGAAGATGCTTGCAAAGTTGGGTTATATTTAGAATTTGAATTTTCAGGTGGTTTAATTGATAAAGCCTTTGGGCGAGTCTTTAATGAAATCGCCAATACCTTGGTAGATGCTTTTTGTAAAAGAGCCAAAGAGGTTTATCGCAATGCAAAAAATAGCGATTGAAGTGGCTTATGCCTTGCCAACAGAACAAATTATTCTTAATTTAGACGTTGCCGAAGGAACTAATTTAGAAGAAGCCATTGTGGCCTCCCAAATTTTACAGAAATATCCTGAAATTAATTTAAAAACTCAAAAAATGGGCATTTTTGGCAAAGTCAAAAAGGCGGGAGAAATTTTACGACAAGGAGATCGCATTGAAATTTATCGCCCGTTAATTATTGATCCCAAAGAAGCCCGTAAAAATCGCGCAGCCAAAGGTAAGAAACTTAAAAAAGGCGGGGGATAAAAAAAATGCCAAATCAGCTCAATATGAGTGCTTTAGATCAATATTTATTAGAAAAGAAAGATCGCACCTTACATCCTGCTGAAATTGTGGCTTGTTTAAAACAGCTTAATGAAGCTGATTTTGAAGCGGCTATTAAAAAAATACCCAAAGAAATCATGGGTGATGTGGCATTGGAAATGCCTGATCGCTATTTTGGTAATATTGTTGAGCAACTCAGCCATGATGATATTTCTATTGCGGTAAAAGAGCTTGAAAGTGATGATCAAACGGACTTTATGCAAGCCCTTGAAGAAGTGGATGAAACCACCGCTCAAGCTGTTTTTCATAAATTAGATGCCGAAGATCAAGCCGAAATATTACATCTAAAACGATATAAGGAAGATCAAGCGGGCGCTTATATGCAGCTTGAATTATTCACCGCCACCGAAGATGAAAATGTTCATGATGTGATTCGCCGTTTTGCTCAATTGCGTGAACAAAATGAATTAGAAAATATTCACACGCTATTTATTACCACCCAAACAGGATTAATTCAATATACCATTGGTTTAGATGATTTATTAGTCTTTGATTTTAGTAAAACCTTTGTTGAAATTATTACCCCCCAAGCCCATAAATTTATTCCTAAAACCGCCCATGATACGGAAGACATTCATCAAGTCGTGCATTATTTTGAAGAATTTGATTTAGATGTTATTCCCGTGGTTAATGGTCGCGGTTTACTATTAGGGCGGATTACCTCAGATGATATTTATGACATTATCAATGAGAAAGCAACCAAGCAAATGTACCATTTAGCAGGCGCAGGCGGGGAATTTGAAGAAGATGATGATATTTTAAAGGCGGGAAAAAAACGCGCTTTATGGTTATCCATTAATTTAGTAACCGCCATTTTAGCGTCCTTAATTATTAGTTTATTTCAAGAAAGTTTGCAAAGTTTAGTGGCGCTTGCCGTTTTAATGCCGATTGTGGCATCTATGGGCGGCAATGCGGGAACTCAAAGTTTAACGGTGGTTGTAAGGCAATTAGCTTTAGGTGATATTACGCCAAAAGATGCCAAACGAGCGATTAAAAAAGAAGTCATTATCGCGATGGTTAACGGTGCCATCTTTGCTTTTGTCATGGGTGTTATTGCCACGATTTGGTTTGATAAAGGTTTATTAGGCATGGTCATTGCGCTGTCAATGGTGATTAATTTATTAGCGGCGGGACTTTTTGGCGCCATGATTCCTTTATTACTTAAAAAAATGGAGATTGATCCTGCGATTGGCAGTACCGTGATTTTAACAACGGTTACGGATGCGGTTGGTTTTCTGAGTTTTCTAGGATTAGCGACCTTGATTTTATTGTAAGGCTTAATTTAACAATTGGGGGTTGAATATGATATTCTTCATTTTTACCCATTTTAGGAAGCAATAATGAGCGCTATTCCGCAAGATTTTATCGAAGAAACCGCCCGCTTATCGGCAGAAGTCACCAAACCCTTTCCCAAATCCCGTCGTATTTATGTTGAAGGCAGTCGCCCCGATATTCGAGTTCCTATGCGGGAAATATTGCAAGATGATACTCCTACTTTATTTGGAGAAGAAAAAAATCCGCCTGTTACCATTTATGATACTTCGGGGGTCTTTGGTGAAGGTATTGAAATTGATTTAATGAAAGGCATTCCATCAGTACGCCATAACTGGATTGAAGAACGTAATGATACTGAATTATTAACCGATTTAACCTCGAAATTTGCTCAACAACGCCGTTCGGATGAACAATTATCTTATTTACGTTTTGAACATTTACGCGCTCCTAAACGTGCAAAAGCGGGAAAAAATGTTTCACAAATGCATTATGCCAGAAAAGGCATTATTACCCCTGAAATGGAATATGTGGCGATTCGAGAAAGTTTAAAATTACAAGAACTCCGTCAAAAACCTGAATATGAAAAACTATTGCGTCAACATCCAGGTGAAAATTTTGGTGCTCATTTACCCAATGAAATAACACCTGAATTTGTACGTGATGAAATTGCGGCAGGGCGGGCGATTATTCCCGCAAATATTAATCATCCTGAATTAGAACCGATGATTATTGGGCGCAATTTTTTAGTTAAGGTCAATACCAATATTGGTAATTCAGCGGTTACTTCCTCTATTAATGAAGAAGTTGAAAAAATGGCATGGTCTGCTCGCTGGGGCGGAGATACCTTAATGGATTTATCAACAGGTAAAAATATTCACGAAACTCGTGAATGGATTTTGCGTAATGCACCTGTTCCAATTGGTACCGTCCCCATTTATCAAGCGCTTGAAAAAGTGAACGGTAAATCCGAAGATCTGACTTGGGAAATTATGCGGGATACCTTAATTGAACAAGCTGAACAAGGCGTTGATTATTTTACCATTCATGCGGGTGTTTTATTACGCTACGTTCCCATGACCGCAAATCGTTTAACAGGTATTGTCTCTCGCGGTGGATCTATTTTAGCGAAATGGTGTTTAGCTCATCATCAAGAAAATTTCTTATATACTCATTTTGAAGAAATTTGTGAAATTATGAAAGCCTATGATGTGGCTTTTTCATTAGGTGATGGTTTACGTCCAGGTTCTATTTTAGATGCCAATGACGAAGCTCAATTTGCCGAATTAGAAACCTTAGGTGAATTAACTAAAATTGCATGGAAACATGATGTACAAGTCATGATTGAAGGACCTGGACATGTCCCAATGCAAATGATTAAAGAAAACATGGATAAAGAATTACAAGATTGTTTTGAAGCACCATTTTATACTTTAGGACCTTTGGTTACGGATATAGCCCCTGGTTATGATCATATTACCTCAGCCATTGGCGCCGCTCAAATTGGTTGGTATGGAACCGCAATGTTATGTTATGTCACACCCAAAGAACATTTAGGTTTACCCAATAAAGCAGATGTTCGAGAAGGCATTATTACTTATAAACTGGCTGCTCATGCGGCGGATTTAGCCAAAGGTCATCCAGGCGCGCAATTGCGGGATAATGCCATGTCCAAAGCCCGCTTTGAATTTAGATGGGCAGATCAGTTTGCATTAGGGCTTGATCCTGATAAAGCCGAAAGTTTCCATGATGAAACACTGCCTAAAGCTTCTGCCAAAGTTGCCCACTTTTGTTCCATGTGTGGACCGCATTTTTGTTCTATGAAAATCACCCAAGATGTTCGAAATTATGCAAAAGAACATGGCTTTGGAAAAGATTTTGGAATAGCGGTTAAGGCGGGAATGGAGACTAAATCAGAAGAATTTAAAGCTGCTGGAGCGGAGATTTATCAGAAGGAATAGGGAGGTTATATAATTGTAGAGACGCACCGCCGTGCGTCTTTTGTGAATATTTTAAGAGGAAATTCACTCGTTCCCATCGCTCCAGCGTGGGAATGCATACGATCTTATCATATTGAATAAACTTTATATAATACGATATATTTAGTATGCATTACTACGCAGGAGCGTGGTAACGAGTATAAAACCCAGAGAAAACAATAACAATGAATGATTTTATGTTAATGGAACCATCTAACCAATCTTTTCAAGAGATGTTTAGCAATGGCGTTAAATACACGGTTCCAAGATTCCAAAGGGATTATGCATGGGATTTAGAACAATGGGAAGATTTATGGATAGATATTAAAAGTCTTGAATCTGAACATTATCATTATATGGGATATCTTGTATTAAAAAGAACAGAAGAACAAGTTTTTGAAGTGATTGATGGACAGCAAAGATTAATCACTATTTCTCTTATTATTATTGCAGGAATGAGAAAAATAGAAGATTTAATTAAGAAGAATCAAGAAAGCGCCGAAAATAAACAACGATTAGAACTTTTTTTTGATAGATTAATCGGTGCCTTAAATCCTATTTCATTAAAAGTAAATAATAAATTAGTTTTAAATAGAAATAACCAAAAACACTTCAAAAGTCTTTGTACTAAAATGGCACCCTTAAATTTACGAGGATTAAGTAAAACAAATACGCAATTGGACAAGGTATTTAGTTTTTTTTATTCAAAGGAAATGGGCATCAATGGTGTAGAAATAGCACAATTTATAGAAACATTGGTAAAAAGAATGGTTTTCACTAAAATTGTTGTTCAAGATACTTTAAATGCTTATAAAGTTTTTGAAACCTTAAATGCAAGAGGAGTTCAATTATCAACGCCTGATTTATTAAAAAATCATATTTTTTCGGTTATTACAAAAAATAATAATGTCACTGATGAAGAATTAAATGATTTAGATGATGATTGGTCAACCATTATTACACAATTGGGAGATAAGGATTTTACTGATTTTATTCGTTATCACACATTATTTGAAAATACCTTAATAACCAAGAAAAATTTATTTAAATCTATTAAAAATAACTATAAAGATGTTCAACAAACTTATCTTTATTTGGCATCATTAGTTGAATATGCGCCAATCTATTCTGCCTTATTAAATCCATTTGATGAATGGTGGAACAATCAAGCAGAAGATTATAAAGAAGCCCAACATTATTTAGAAGCTTTTCAATTATTTGGAATAAAACAACCTTTTTCAATATTAATGATTGCCTTTACAAAATTCAATTCTAAAGAATTTATTTTAACCTTAAAGTATATTTATATTTTATCAATTCGTTATAATATAATTTGTCATTTTTCACCCAATGAACAAGAGAAAAAATATAATCATATTGCAATAGAAATATTTAATAATAAAATTAAGCGAGCTGGTCATATAAAAAATTGTGCTGAATTTCAAGCCTTGTATCCCAATGATGATGAATTTAAAAGTAAATTCCAGTATTACAAAATAGCCAGTCGACGTTGGGCAAAGAAAATTCGATTTTTATTAGCCGAAATAGAAAATAATTTGGGAAACAAAGTAAACTATCAAAATACTACATTAGAACATATTTGCCCTTATAATCCTGATTCAAATTGGCACCAATCCTTTGGAGATGGAATACATGATATTTCTGATCGCTTAGGTAATTTACTTTTATTAGAAAAAGATGAATTAAAGAGATCTAGTTTTCTTGATAAGAAAACAATCTATTTAAAAACACATTTTAATTTAGCAAAAAAAATAGCTGAATATAACAATTGGGATTTAACAACACTTAATGATTATCAATTATGGCTTGCAGAACAAGCTGTAAAAACTTGGCGAGTTGGTTGAAAACTAATTATCACGTTCAATAATTCCGATTAAAATACAAAGAACCTTCAATATTATAAATAATTTTCGGTGGTGAGCTGTTGATTAAATCTTGAGCATTAAGTAAGTTGCCAAAGAAAATATTGGTAACATATTTAGAATAATATGAATATGGTGAGCGACTATTTGCAATAATTCGTAACCATTGATTTTTTTTTAAACAGGCAACTTTTTTTCTTGCATGTTTAAGATATTTCCAATTTCTATTAAAACGACAACATTGATAAGGTGTTCCAAAATAATAAATAACTAATATTTTATCTTCTATTATTAATTCAAAACCTTGGATTGCTAGTTTCTTTTTACCAATATTGGGTGTTTTTTTAAATACGGGTTTAATAAAATGATTATTTTCTGAGTAAATGACTTGTTGCAAGCAAATCCCTTTATCAATAAAATGAGTATCCAATGGGTAATTCTCTACTACTAAGTTTCGTTTAGATGCTAAAGCATGTCCGCGAGCTTCTTTGCCCCAATGAGTTTGAATTATTTGGATAATAATGGTCATTGTAATTTGAAAATAGGTTAAATCAATATGAAGAATAGCACATGGAATCCAATAAGAAGAAATAAAAATATTGGGACTAAAAAAAGCGGGTTATCCAAAAATAATAAATTGGTTATTCCAAAATATTGGGATGATTATTATCTTTTTTGGGAACACATAATAAATCCCGTTATTATTCCAATAAAGATTAATAATCATAAAATGATCCTGTTTATTGAACCCACTAAACAAGGTTATGTTCATGCCTCAACTCCACAAGATATTATTAGAGTTCTTCATTTAGTAAAACAAGAACACTTAGAAGAAATTGAATTAATTGTTTTACGTCAACCTAAGAAAAAAGAAGAAATTTTAAAACCAGTTTGGGGGCGCTTTGTATATTATGCTAGTTTAGGAAAATATGCGGGTTCGGCGATATATTTAGAATCAATGTCAATTAATGAGCTAATAAAATATAGTAATAAATTGACTCCCTTCGATAAAAAAGAACTGGATTTATTAGAAAAAGAGAGACATAGAATAAAGAAAGTAAAAAAAGGATATCATATTTATACAACTCCTGAAGCAGTAAGAAATACGCAACTTTTTCGTACTTTACCCCATGAAATTGGTCATGCAGTTGATTATATAACAACGAAATATCACTCTAAACCAACCCGAGACAAAGAAGAATATGCCAATAGATATGCCCGAGAATTTTATTTAAAATGGGCGATTAGAAAAAGGTTGCCATTTGAAAGATTATATAATGAAAAAGATTTAGAAAATATGGAGTTAAATCCAGAATGGTTTAATTTTATTTAGATATTGTTTTGTTATTAAGTTTTTCTGTGGTAAATATAACTTCATGTTTATTTGTAATATATGCACTAGTAATCATAAGACCAACAACAACAGCTAACGTTAATACAAGTGCAAAAAGTATAGAGAAAAAGCTAAACCTACTTGCAATCTTTCCTTCAAGTTGATCATTTTTATTTTGTAGAATATTTAAATGGGTATTCAAACGATGATTTTCATCCAAAATAGATTTCTTATGTCTATATAATTCTTTAGTAACATTAGTTTCTCGTTGTATTTCATTAATTTCTTCAATTAATTTTAAACCTTCTATCAGGTTGCTTTGAATACCTTTATAATAATCTATTCTTTTTCCATTTTCTGAACGTGCAATATGTATCTTTTTTATATGCTCATGTAAAAGTCTTTCTAACTTAATTGCATTTTGACTATCCAAATAAGGCATTAATACTCGATAACGTTCATTCAATGTATAAACATAAAAATCAAGAGCATCATATACAGCACGTTTACAATGCTTATAAGCCTCAATTAAATTGACTTCTATATGTTTTCTTATCCGTTTGGGCTTTAAGTACATGGTGTCCTGCATATCGAAGTTGATTTATTGCTTGATTCATTGGGACAGCTAAAATATTTCCTAGGACTCTAATAACTTTTTCAGCTTCAAAGTACCAATCTTTTACATCTTTCGCTGTTATACTAATTTCATTTTCTGGATTTTTATCTATAGAAGAAATATCTTCAAGCATTTCTGCTTCAAGAAGCTTTATTAAATCATTATTTTTCATATTACAAAGCTACCACAGCAAGGACGTATTTTTTAATCACATAGTTTATATATTTTATTGGCTCTTGCTTCTAGCTCTTTACTATTTAATAAATCATTTTTATTATTTATGGGTGAAATAGCTCCAAACATAAAAGAGTCCATATCTTTCCTATATAAATCATAACTAAAATCTGAATCATTATAGTTCATAGAAGGATGATAATTTTTTGCTGCAATTAATTCACTAGAATCGTAAGTAGGTAGACCATAAAGAATTTTTCCTAAGTAAGTAATGATGTTCATTGGTTGTTTTCTCCAAATTTGCTTGTTTCTGTTACCACATCTTCATATTGAATTTGATTTGAAGGATTTAAATTATTCAAAGCATTAATTATTGAATGTAATGTTGTTGTTGTAGAATTATAATGTTTTTCAATACGGGTCACGGTTCCTCTATCTATATTAGCTTTCTTAGCTAGAGTTGCAATATTTATTCCAGCGTGTTCACGTATTGTTTTTAGATTATCAAAAAATGGCATTCTATATTTTTTAAGGTAAATTTAATTATTGCGAAGCATAATACCTATATATTATGTAATATTCAACTTATTTCAACAAAAAGCCTCGGTATTCAGCATAATTCAACAATATTATATTGTATTAATAAGACTTTTTACTAATTTTCTATTTAGTCGTCAAACAGTAAACCCCACACCAATCCTCAGTAGGTGGATTATCTATAAATCCTGCTGCCCGTTTTTTTAAGATTGAAACCGCACAATCATTAGGAATAATTTGTTCCGCTTGTTCAAATTTCTCTAATGCCTGAGAAAAATCCTTCTGATAATAAAATAACATACCTTGTTCATAATATTCTATAAAATCTAACCTAGATTGTTCAACTGTATTTACTTTACCAATCACTTCATAAATTAAACAAGATTGTTTTTTCCCTTTGACTGCTATATTATCAAGTTGGCGGCAAACTACTTTTGATTTTACTTGTTGATAGGTTTCATTACTAATAATTAATTGAGTTTTATAATAACGATTAACACCTTCTAATCGCGCCGCTAAATTAACACCATCTCCAACTGCGGTATAATTAAAACGTTCAGGTGAACCAAAATTACCAACCACCACTTCTGCCGTATGAATACCAATGCGAGTATATAGTCTTGGATCCTCCATTTCTTCTATTGCTTCTAAACAATCTAAAGCGGCATAAACGGCTAATTTAGCATGTTTTTTTACAGTATCAGGTGCATTCCAAAATGCCATAATGCCATCGCCCATATATTTATCTACGGTTCCTTGGTGTGATTTTATAACATCCGTTGTTATATGTAGATAAAGACCTAAAATTTTGGCAATTTTTTCAGCATGACAAGATTCTGCATAGGATGAAAAATTTTCAATATCTGAAAAAAACAAGGTTAAACATTTTGTTTCTCCGCCTAATTCTGGCTTTTTATGACTCTTTAATAATTTTAATACTAATTGAGTGGGGGCATATCTTCCTAAAACTCTGACTCGATCTCGCATTTTTCTAAAGGAAGTTAACGTTTGATCAAGCTCTTCAAAAATACTTGAACTTTGGAATGAATCATTAAAATCAAGGTCTTGCATTTTAGTTGCTTCTTTTGCTAATAAACACAATGGTTTTGTGATTCTTTTAGCAATAAAATAGATTAAAATTAATGCCATGACTAAACAAGTAAAACTAATGCCTATTGCATAATAATTGGCTTTTTTAATTTTACCTAATAATTGTTTTTCAGGAATAAAAGCCCCAATATACCAATGATTATCAGGAAAATAATTAAATTTAGAAAGCACGCCAAAATAATTTTCATTATCAACCGAAAATTCAAAATTTATTTTATCTTGTTGTGCCATTGATATTTTGGCAAAAGAATGCATTCGTTTATCAGGCATGCTGTTTAATTTAGGTAATTCATGATTTTTTTTATTAAAATAATGAATTAAATTGGGCATGGCAATGACTTTTAAATCTTTGTTTAAAATAAAGGCTTTACCTTCACCTAAATCAATGGTGGTTAAAAAAGCGGAAAGTTTTTTTAAGGTTAATGAAGCACTGCTAACACTTGTGATATGATTATTTTTATCTTTTAAAGTAATAGATGCTGTAATAGCAGGTTGTTGGTCCGTTGCAAACATATAAACACCCGTCCAATAAATGCCCTGTTGTGTTATTGCTCCTTGATACCAAGGGCGCTCTCTTGGATCATAAGGATCATAAGGGATATGTCGATGTTCTTTTATTTGTTTAAAATGTGCATTGGGGTGGCGATCAAACCAGTCTATTTGATGATCCTTTATTTTTTGGGTTGCGATACTCTGATCAGCCATTCGTTTAACCATCATAAACTGCCCATCTTGTTGTCCAAAATCTAAAGAGGCGATATTAGGATTTAAATTTATTTGAGAAAAATAAAGGGCTTCTAAATTAAGTAATTGTTGATTATCAAGAAGTCTGGTTGAATTAATTTGTTGTACTAATTTGACTGAATCTGCAACAGGATTTAAAAGTTGTTCGGTGTGTTCTTCTATTAATAATGTAACTTGCTGTAACGATTTATTAGAATAAGAAGACATAATATTTAAGGTACTATGATAAAATATCGCCATAATAATAATAGAGATCATTATCATGGCAAAACCAAACACCCATATAATAGTCAAACTTAATCTTATTTTTTTTACACTTTTAATAATAGACTACCTCATTATTTATTAATAATATTTAAAATCTCTTCTAATTTTTTAACAGCTTGAGTTCCCTCATCCTGACTCACTTGTAAACAACCCTCTAAACTACCATAATGATGTTCAAGACAATTTAATAATAAATTTCTAATGGCTTTTTCATTGGGTTTATGGGGTAATTTACTATTAAGATACAGGGTTTCAAGTTGTTTTTCCTTATGATTAAAATACTCTCTTAATTGTTCTTTTGTCCATTCACCGCGCCGAATGGATTTTAATTGTTCTCGGTTTTTAGTCAGATCTAAATCATGTTCGACTAAAATCATTTCAACTTCTGAAATTAACCTGACCACATGATAGGCAAATTTAGTGGAATATCCATATTTTTCATAATCGGCACGGCGTTTTGAACCAATTTTAGGCACTGAATTTTCGGCTTTATGTAATTGTGCATAAGCATAACCTTTAAATTTATGCCAAGCCCCTTTATGTAAAAATAATCGGCGGTTTTCTCTAACCATTTCGCCGACTTGAGTTGAATATAAAATACAACGGCGGGGTACAAAAAGAGAATCAATCATATTTGGATTATTATCCATACATAATTGAAAATATTTAACAATGGAATAAATTGTAAAATCATATTCTTGTCCTTTTCCTGCTAATGCCGAGGGATCAATAATATGATGTTCTTGATATTGAGCAAAACGATTTAATTGTGAACCAAAGCCTTGTATTTCACCCCGTAAATGCGGGAAAACATCGTCTCGATTAGGAATACAAAAACCATAAATATCCATATCTGAATTATCATCAGCAACCCCATAAGCCACGGATCCCATAATAATTTCAAGTTGAATACTATGAGCTAAAAACTTAGGAGGTTTAATTAGTTTTTTAGTGACTAATTGTTGAACAACGCTGCTCATTTTTGCTCACTCATTATATTATCTAATAGCTTGGCTAATTTTTCGGTTGCCGCATAACGTGAAAATTGTTGGGCAAAATCAGTGGAGGCGGTAAATGCCATTTTATTTTGTAAAGCTTGAATAAAAATTAAAAACTCTGCTTGAATGGCTTCTTCATTTGCTAAATCAACAATATAAGGAACCCCGCCTGCGGTTAAAATTTGGGAGGTATTGCCTTTGATATCTGTTAAAGCAAAAATAGGACGTTGGGCGCGTAAATATTCATATAATTTAGCGGGAATCTGATGATTACAATTTGCTGCCTGAAATAATAATAAACCGTCCGCTTCTAACATTTCAACTAAAGCTTGTTGATAGGGAACCCCTTCGGCTAATTTAACAATATCATCAATGCCATATTGTTTTAACATCGGTTTAAAGAGTTCATCATGAGCGGTGGCACGTAATCTAATTTCTAATATTTCAGTCGAAATAGCCCGTACTTTTTTTAATTTAGCAATGGCACCAAAGAAAGCCCGAGGATCTCGTTCACTTGGATATAAAATCCCCGCATGAACTAAAACTAATTTCTTCTGTGGTTTTGCTTTATTTTGTTGCCATTGTTGTTCTGCTTGAATAAAATTTTCTTCATCAAACCCATTATTAATTAATGCCCATTGTTTTGGGTCAATGTCAGGATAACGTTGTTGATACATTGCCACCGCGCCTGCGGTAGTAAAAACCGTGCGAGCGCTGGCAGCAATGGTTTTTTTTTCTATTTTAAGCCAATGTTGACGACGTAGTGGATCCGTTGGATAACCGTCTTCAGTCATTGAATCTCTAAAATCAGCAACCCAAGGAATCCCCGAAGCTTGGTGTAATGAATAAGCAATATTATGAGCGCTGGCAATGGGAAAAGTACTCCAAATAATATCTGGCTGATATTGCTTAATGAGTTTTTTTCCTTGACGCACCCCATCAAACCACCAAGTCGCATATTGATCAGGCATGGCACTGCGGTTAAAATAACGTCCTTTAATCGCAAGATGGCGACTACTATCTAAACCAAAAGCCCGCTTTACCACCATATCAGGTGCAATTTCTGCCATTTGATCATTGCTGGTAACAGGATAAGCCCGTGGATTAATACTTAATACCATCGGTTGCCAATCAAAATCAGGTAAATATTGAGCAAATTTTAAGGTTCGTTGAATGCCACTACTTAAGCGAATCGGCGGGAAATGATAAGCAATTAATAAAATTCGTTTCACGATTGGACTTGTTCACTGGTTTGACCAAAACGGCGTTGTCTTTTGGCATAAGAGGCGAGGGCTAACTGAAAAGCAGTTTGATCAAAATCAGGCCAATAAGTATCACAAAAATAAAATTCACTATAAGCAGACTGCCATAAAATAAAATTACTAATGCGTTGTTCACCGCCTGTCCGAATAAATAAATCAGGTTCAGGTAAATGACTAAAACTTAAATTCTGAGCAATATTTGCTTCATTGATTTCTTCGGCTTTTAGCTCACCTTGTTTAACTTGTTGAGCTAGTTTTTGAACGGCTTGGGTAATATCCCAACGCCCGCCATAATTTGCCGCAATTTGTAGTGTTAAAGCATGACCATCGGCGGTTGCCTGTTCTGCTTCTAACATATTTTGTTGAAGTTTTTTTGAAAAAGCCCGTCGATCACCAATCATTGTTAAACGCACATTATTGGCTTTAAGACGTTTCACTTCCATGCGTAAGGCGAATAAAAACAATTCCATTAATAATCCGACTTCTTTTTCAGGGCGTCGCCAATTTTCGCTACTAAACGCAAATAAAGTTAATACTTCAATTCCCGCTTCAATACAAAATTCAACCGCTTTACGGACACTTTTTAATCCCGCCTTATGTCCCGCATGACGAGCTTCATTACGAGCTTTCGCCCACCGTCCATTACCATCCATTACAATGGCAACATGGCGCGGAATTAAGTGTTTATTTGTGGTCTCAGTCATTAAACCGTCATTAAGTCAGTTTCTTTGACCTTAAGCACTTTATCGGCTTCTGCAATGTGTTTATTGGTGAGTTTTTGAATTGCTTCTTGCCCACGATGTTCATCATCTTCTGAAATCATTTTTTCCGCCACCATTTCCGCTAATGATTTATTCGCGTCACGGCGAATATTACGAATAGCCACCCGAGCGCCTTCGGTTTCACTGCGGGCGACTTTGGTTAAATCTTTACGGCGTTCTTCGGTTAAAGGCGGTAACGGAATGCGGATCATGGTTCCCGCAGTATTAGGATTTAATCCTAAATCAGATTCCATAATGGCTTTTTCAACCGCTTTAACCATGGGTTGTTCCCAAGGTTGCACGGTTAAAGTTCGACCATCTTCAACCCCAATATTGGCGACTTGGCTTAAAGGCGTAACAGCCCCATAATAAGAAACCGTTAAGTGGTCTAATAAGCTGGGATGGGCGCGTCCTGTGCGAATTTTTGTTAAAGCTGTGGTTAAATTAGCCACGGTTTTTCCCATACGTTCATCTGCATCATCTTGAATTTCATCAATCATTATTTTTTCTCGGTATTTTTAATCAACTAAAGTGCCTAAATTTTCACCAGCCATTAACTTTAATAACAGCCCTTCGGTATAAATATTACAAACTCGTAAAGGCATTTTATTATCACGACATAATACAATCGCGGTGGCATCCATTACGGCTAAATTTTCATTTAATACTTTATTGTAATCTAAATGAGGATAAAACTGCGCATCCTTATCTTTCATTGGATCACTTGAATAAACACCTTCTACTTTAGTTGCTTTAATAATTAAGTCGGCATTAATTTCAATTGCTCTTAAACAAGCGGCTGAATCTGTAGTGAAATAAGGATTACCTGTACCTGCGGATAAAATGGTCACGATATTTTGTTGTAATTGTTTGACCACGTCTCGTTTGGTATATTCAGCACAAACTTGGGTCATTTTTAACGCCGAATAAACTTGACAAGCTTGTCCTGCTTTTTCTAAAGCATCACCCATCGCCAATGAATTCATGACGGTTGCTAACATGCCCATATGGTCGCCAGTGGTGCGATCTAAACCGCCTTGTGCTAAACCCGCTCCGCGAAAGATATTACCGCCCCCAATCACTACACTGACTTGGACACCAAAATCAACTAAAGCTTTGATTTCTAAAGCAAGGCGTTGAATAACTTTGGGATCAATGCCAAATTGTCCCTCACCCATTAAAGCTTCCCCGCTAAGTTTAAGAAGAATCCTTGAATATTTTGGAGTGGCAGGTGTTGACATAATGATTCTCTCAGGCTGGTTAATAATGAAATTTTCTGCGCATATTATTATAAATTAAGTTTCGCTTCACAAGAGAAAGTTAAAATAAAAATTAAAATATGTTATTTTGTTTTTAATTTTTATCTTTGAGAACTTTAATATTATGCGTATTTCCCAATTTCCTTTAAATACCGTTAAAGAAACCCCTGCAGATGCCGAAATACCCAGCCACCAATTGATGCTAAGAGCAGGCATGATTCGTAAACTTGCCTCAGGTTTATATAATTGGATGCCATTAGGATTACGAGTCTTGCGTAAAGTGGAAGCCATTATTCGAGCAGAAATGAATAAAGCGGGGGCAGTTGAATTATTAATGCCCGTTGTACAACCCGCTGAACTTTGGCAAGAATCAGGACGTTGGCAACAATATGGCGGGGAATTATTACGTTTAAAAGATCGCCATCAACGGGAATTTTGTTTAGGTCCAACCCATGAAGAAATTATTACGGATATTGCACGTCATGAATTAAGAAGTTATAAACAATGCCCCATTAATTATTATCAAATTCAAACCAAATTTCGGGATGAAACCCGCCCTCGTTTTGGTGTCATGCGAGCGCGGGAATTTATTATGAAAGATGCTTATTCTTTTCATGTTAATCAAGACTCATTAAATGAGACTTATCAAAAAATGTATGAAGCCTATCAAGCCATTTTTACCCGTTGTGGGATGGATTTTAGAGCCGTGCAAGCAGATACAGGATCTATTGGCGGGGAAGCCAGTCATGAATTTCATGTTCTAGCAGATTCTGGAGAAGATGCCATTGCTTTTTCTAATCAAAGCGATTATGCCGCCAATATTGAATTAGCTGAATGTATTACACCCGCCATTGAACGTCCTAATGCCAACGCAGAAATGACCGAAGTAGCCACCCCAAAAGCCAAAACAATTCAAGAATTAGTTGAACAATTTGATCTTAAAATTGAAAAAACAGTTAAAACATTGGTTGTTAAAGCCTCAGAAGAAAGCGAAATGCCTTTAATTGCATTATTAATTCGTGGTGATCATGAATTAAATGAAATTAAAGCCGAAAAACTTCCTCAAGTTGCCAGTCCGCTTGAATTTGCCAGTGAAGATGAATTGCAACAATATATTGGTGCAGGCGCGGGATCTTTAGGACCTATTAATTTAAAAATTCCTTTTATTACGGATCGCAGTGTTGCTTTAATGAGTGATTTTAGTGCAGGTGCGAATAAAGATGGTTTTCATTATTTTGGTATTAATTGGCAACGAGATTGTGAATTAACTGAAATTGCAGATTTAAGAAATATTCAAGAAGGCGATCCAAGCCCTGATGGTCAAGGCGAAATTACCATTGCTCGAGGCATTGAAGTGGGGCATATTTTTCAATTAGGTAAAAAATACAGTACTGCTTTAAATGCCACTGTTTTAAATGAACAAGGCAAAGCAGAAATATTAACCATGGGGTGTTATGGTATTGGTGTTTCCCGTATTGTTGCCGCCGCCATTGAACAAAAACATGATAAACACGGTATTATTTGGCATCCGAGTATTGCGCCTTTCCAAGTGGTTTTATTACCGATGCAAATGGCTAAATCAGAAGCCGTTAAAAACACCGCTGAACAGATTTATAGTGAACTTCAAGCCGCTAATATTGATGTTTTATTTGATGATCGCAATATTCGGGCAGGTGTTATGTTTGCGGATGCAGAATTAATTGGGTTTCCTTATCGAATTGTGATTGGAGCACGAGCACTTGCCAATGGTGAAGTAGAATTTAGAGGACGGACAGACACCGAAAACAGCCTCATTGCAATTGATAAAATAGTTGATGAAATAAAACAACGGCTGTTATGCTAAAACCAAGTAAACTAATCTTTAATATTAAAAATTTTGAGAAATAATTATGTTTAAATTAACATCGAATGCGGCAGATCAAGTCCGTGTTGCCTCTAGAATGGGCGGAACAGAAGACATGCCATTAAGACTTTCAGTGAGTCAAAAACCCGATGGCACAATTGATTATAAAATGGGATTTGATGAAGGCAGTGGCGATGATTTACGGGTCATTAGTGAAAATATTGAAATTATTATGTCACCAGAGGACAGCCCTTTATTAGATGAAGCGATTATGGATTATGTTGAATTAGATGATGGTGAACATCATTTTATTTTTTTGAATCCGAAGGATAGTGGTTATATTGCGCCTAAAGAGAATTAGGGTTTGGTTAAGAAATAAAGATATCCATGAATTTTTATATTTATGGATCATGTTGTCTTCAAAACTTAAAAATATGTAAAATAAAATGTAAAATTAGTTATACTTACTTGTAAATATTCATCTCTTAAGAGATTAAAATGAGATATTCTTTAAATCAAGCGCCTTTAGTTTTAACTATTATTCACTTAGAGTTTTCAGAAATTCCAGCTCTTTCTCCTATGTCTGAAAAACTCTCAAATAAATTGCATCAAAGCATGATTAAAATGGGATTTCCTGATAAAATTATTAGTCAACAAGAAACAGTTGAAGTTGTTTTTGAGCCAAACAAAGAGCCTAAACGACAAGTATCTATTGGTTATAGAACTTCATTTAGAGCATCAGGTGAAAAAGAAATTATTCAAATTTCTAATAATGAATTGATTATAAAAACAACAAGTTATAAAAATTTTGAAGATTTTTATAATAAATTTAAACTTATTTTCAAAACTTGTATTAATATTATTGATGATTTTAATAATGTTTTATTAAAGAAAATTAGTTTACGTTATATAAATGCAATTGTACCGAGTAAAGGTAGCTCATTAAATGAATTTGTTTCTAATGAAATATTACCCATATCTTTATCAATGCTTGATGAAATTTCACAACGGCAAGGCATCACATTAACGAGGGCTTCCACTGCTGAAAATCAGGTATTACATGTTTATTTTGAAGAATTATCCAGTAACGACGGAAAAGTATATAAAATATTACCTGATAATATAATGGAAAAAGATCCTAAATGTAGTCTTTTTATCCAAGGACATAAAAATTGGCTTTCATTAACGAGTAAAACTTATGGAATCCTAGATATTAACCATGAATATCTCTTTTTAGGAAGTCCAACATTTGATTTAGATTTATTAAAAAGCAAGTTGAAAGAACTTTATAAGGATTCCAGTAAAGTCTTTTGGCATACAATATCAGAAAATGCAAAAAAAACTTGGCAAATCGAAGAAAAAAAGAGGTTTAAAAAATGACTTGGACAACAACTAAAAAGGCATTCGTACCTATTGCTGTAATGACTTTTAATACTTGTGCTGTAGCTAATTCTTCATTAGACTTAGATTATGATTTACAATCTTTTAACAATGAACAAAAAACAAGTATTACAAATTTTTGTAAAGGTCATTGGTTAACAAGTAACACTGAAACTAAGCTGATTAATAATACAAGCGAACTTATTGGTGTTTCTGATATTATTAAGCAAGTTAAGATTGGCATGGGTTTACCAAATAAAGAGATAGCTAAAATATTTGGCGTTACTCGCCAAACTTTATACAATCACTTAAAATCTGATGCCAATGTAAATGCGAATACGCGCCAACGTTCGATGATTCTTAAAAGCATATTTGATAAGTTAACGGCTATTTTTGAAAAAAGTCCTGCGGCAATGGCTAAAAATTTTACCATGAATGAACAATCTTTACTTGATTTACTCTCTAAAGAAGAATTGGAATTTGAGAAAATTATTGATTTCTCAAAGGCGTTAAATAAGCGGATGTATCAGCATAATAGTGTTTCAAATTCCGTATCTAATGATATCACTTTAATCGAATTAACAAGACACTCATAAATTTTGAGAAAGTTGCATATCAAGAGGATTCAATGACGCCTTCAGTAGGAAAAATACTTTATAATAGAGGTCTTAAACAAGGTGTTTATTTTAATGCATCAATTATTTCTGAAAATGAACGAGGACAATGGATTGAAACCCGTTCACAAATCAGTCTTCGCTCCATTTCAAAAACAAATAGCATTCCTGATAGTGCCTTAATTATTGTTACATCTCAAGATTGTGATATTTCATGCTCTAATGATGAACTTGATAAATGCATTGAACTTGCTGTATTTAAAAAAATTAAGAACAAAAAAAAACATGCTGGCAATCAATTTGTAAAGAGTGTTAAAAAACTTCAAATTAAGGTAAATGAACAATGGTATGAAGCTAAAGTTGAATATATTATTCAAATAGAAAAAACTAAATTAGTTGAGATATTAACTAATCCAGATGATATTTATCCGTTACCTAAAGCACATCATCAATCTATACCTTTATGGCGTGCTAATAGATATTTGCGTACCGCATTACCTGATAACTTCAACCAAAAATTATACCCAATTTTTGAAATAGAGTTACCCGAGTTAGAAAAAGAGTCAAAGAGGAGTGATAATACAAGTTATATTCGGGCTTTATATATTAAACTTAATAGTTTTAACGAAGAAGAACATTATTATTTTGAATTATTTGCGCTCCTAACATTCGACACACCAAACCAAATACTTTCAAATATTCAAGACATCATCGAAGCAATATCTGATAAATTAGTTGATCAAGGTTATATTGACAATGATAATGCTATATATGCAGATAGAGATTCTTCAACTTATGTTTCGTATTTGACTCACTTTGTTAAAATCAATTTAGATCATCATTCACTTGCTTCTTCTGATAATGAAGTTGGTCCTACTCTATAATAATTTTTTAAAATGAATTGTCAAAAATGTGGAAATCGTATTGTAAAGAAAGTTAAAGATTTAAATCAATGATATTATTATAACCAGAAAAAAGAGATTACAAACCATGCTTCATTTTTTAAAAAAATATACCAGAGATTTCCTTATTTTATTACTTTGTTTTTTACTCTATAGCATTGATGATAATTTAGATCCTAAAATACAAAAAATAGTTGAACAAGTTAATCATCTAAAAGCAAATGAGGCTTACTTTTATCTAATGGGGATTGATACCGCCGCAGACCAAGATCCAATGGTCGTCGGAAAAAATATTTTTGAACGAGGTAAAAAAATAACGGACGAAATTGATGATAATTTTACTGTAAATTTAGAACGCTTTGAACAATTCGATAAAAAACGAAAAAAATTAGTCTTACCTCAATTAGAGGCTGATATTTTATGTCGTGAAGAAAATCCCTGTTTCAAAAAAATATTGGCTGATACTGAAAAATATAAACAAAAAATTCAACAGCATCAAATTTTAGTACAACGTTATCAAAAATTCTTAACTTTTGATCAATATCAACAACCAAATGAATCTAATTTTTCTCTTTTCTCGCCCTCTTATCGATTTTTTACTATTCCTAATAAAATAATTATACTTAATGCAATAATTCAAGCATCTGAAAAACAACCTCAACAAGCTATTAATAATTTATTAAATAATATAAAAGGCTTGCGAAAAAAATTGTGGCAAACGGATGATTACATAGGAAAATTTATTTTAAGTAGTTTAATAGCACAAAATTTAGATACTCTAAGCTTAATAGCTTATAAAAATCATTTGCAATTAAAAGAAGAATTAAAACCATTATCTAAAAAAGAAAAGGATTTAGAAATTGTCTTTGCAAGAGAGTTAGCTGCTTTATATAACAATTCTAAAATTATGAAACAGAATGCCTCTTTTTATGATTTTCCTTGGTTATTTAAACCCAATATGTCAATAAATAAATTGTATTTATTTCACAATCAATTGCTTGAAAAAAATAAGCTCGCTCCTAAAGATTTTGCAAAATTAATAAATCAAAAAGAAAATAAAAAATTGACTGATGTTATTAAAACGGCTTGGTCTTATTTTCGGAATCCCGAAGGAGAAATTTTTAGACCTTCTATAAAATCTTATTATTTTGAGTATATTGCTTCTTTGTTTGAATTAGATGCTAAAATAATTCTTTTTAATCAAATTCATTATCAAGGAATAACAGATTTTAATACCATTAAAAGTCCTTATTTTGAAAATGAATTTGTTTTTTTCTCTAAAGATAAACGAAGCCTTTGTTTAAAACCAATTTATTTGCAAAAACAAGAGGAAGATCAAATTCAAAAAAGAACCGATCTTTGTTTAAAACTGAGAGTGAATTAGATAAATCAATAACTTCCTAAGTCATCTATTCCTACTTACATCCAAATCAATTATTTTAGAAAAAATATAATTTATGAATATTATTGCATTAATATCAGCATTAGCTGGTTTGTTTATTTTAATTATGATTGTTATATTTGGCAATAAAATTAAAAATCGTTGGTTACGATGTATAACTATACTAATCGGTGTTTTTTATACAATTGAAACTTATAATACGTTTTGTGAAAACTATAAAAAATTAGTTAGTAAGGATGTTTTATGTATCAAATAACATTAAGTATATGATTAACTAGAAGGAGGATAACATTGCAAATAGAAATAAATAATACAGATATTTTCTCTGTTAGTGTTGATGCAATCGTCAATCCAGCAAATAAACAACCTCATTTATGGCTTGGTTCGCACATAAATGAGGTTGTTAATGAAAGATTGAAAGTATTGCTTATTCTCCTATGGGTACGGGGATAGGTGCAATGAAAATGGAAAAATGCGCCAATATTATATTACAAGAAATCATCAATTTCCAGACGACCTATAACAATGACATCTTAAAGAAAATAATTTTCTGTGTTCGAGGGGAAAAGAATTATTTAATAGCGACTAAAGTTCTTAAGCGATTAAATCAAAAAGTAGAAACCTTGCATGCAACGTCTAAATCTAATGTAAAATGATAATGATTGTATATTTGGTTGGCATGCATGTCCAAATAGGAAAATCTCCCTCCCCACCTCAATTTTTAAAAAATTAATTATTTTTTATGCTATAAATCACTAAATTCCTTATTAATTAATCACACCCCATGGCTCGTAGAAGACGTAGAAAAAAACTCCCCCAAGATCCCGTAGAAATTACCATTGAAGACTTAAGCCATGATGGACGTGGTGTTGCCCATATCGAAGGCAAAACCATTTTTATTCATGGTGCTTTAGCCAATGAAAAAGTGCGTTTTATGTATACCTCACAACAACGAAAACATGATGAAGGTAAAGTTATTGAAGTACTTGAAGCTTCTCCTGAACGAGTTGAACCGCGTTGTCCGCATTTTGGAATTTGTGGAGGGTGTAGTTTGCAACATCAATCTGCCCAAGGACAAATTAACAGCAAACAAAATGCTTTATTAGAAACTTTAAAACGCATTGGTAAAGTAACCCCTGAAAAAATTTGGCAACCCTTGGTTAATGAATCTACTTGGGGTTATCGCCAAAAAGCCCGCCTCGGTGCTAAATTCGTTTATAAAAAAGATAAACTATTGGTGGGTTTTCGGGAACGCGGCACGGGATTTATTACCGATATGCAATCTTGCCATGTCTTAACCCCTAAAGTCGGATTTTTAATTGAACCTTTGGCAGATCTTATTTGTAATCTTTCTATTTTTGATAAAATGCCTCAAATTGAAATTGCAGTAGATGATCAATCTGTGGTTTTAATTTTTCGTATTTTAGAAGATCTAACCACCGATGATCGAAAAAATCTTGAAAATTTTGCCGCCGAACATGAACTTTATATTTATTTACAACGGGGCGGCATGGAAACCGTTACCCCGCTTAATGAATTAGCCGATTTACATTATTCATTACCTGAATTTAATCTCACCTTACATTTTTTACCCACTGATTTTACTCAAGTTAATAGTAATATTAATCAACAAATGATCAGGCGTGCTATTAAAACCTTAGATCTAAATTCACAAGATCAAGTGCTTGATTTATTTTGCGGTATTGGTAATTTTACTTTGCCCTTAGCCACTCAAGCGGGAAAAGTAGTTGGCGTCGAAGGAGATAAAGCCCTTGTTGAAAGAGCAAAAATGAATGCACAACGTAATCAACTCAGTAATATTGAATTTTATACTGCTAATTTATATGACAAATTAAGTGATGAACCTTGGATGCAGCAAAAATTTAATAAAATATTATTGGATCCACCCCGTTCAGGCGCGCTTGAAATATTACCTTATTTAAAAAAATGGGGAGCGGAAGCCATTTTATATGTTTCTTGTTATCCAGGAACCCTTGCTAGAGATGCCGATATTTTAGTGAATGAACAAGGTTATAAATTAGTTTCAGCAGGGATTATGGATATGTTTCCACATACCGCTCATGTTGAATCAATGGCTTATTTTATTAAAAAATAATTAATCATTATTGGAATCCACAATGACAGAAGATAAACAACAAAAAACTGATCCCGTGTCTTTTTTAAATGCCTTATTATATTGGTTTAAACTCGGTTTTATTAGTTTTGGCGGTCCTGCGGGGCAAATCAGTATGATGCATCAAGAACTGGTTGAAAAAAGACGCTGGATTTCTGAACAACGTTTTTTACATGCACTTAATTATACTATGGTATTACCCGGTCCCGAAGCCCAACAATTAGCAACCTATATTGGTTGGCTGATGCATGGTGTTTGGGGTGGAATTGCGGCGGGGGTCTTATTTGTTTTACCGTCTTTATTTATTTTAACAGGATTAACATGGATCTATTTAAGCTATGGCGATATTAGCAGTGTGGCGGGAGTTTTATATGGCATTAAACCTGCCGTAACCGCCATTGTGGTTTTTGCCGCCTATCGCATTGGTTCTCGGGCTTTGCCTAATCCTGTTTTAAAAGGCATTGCTTTATTGGCTTTTATTGCGATTTTATTTATTAAAATTCCTTTTCCTTATATTGTTTTAATGGCGGGAATTATGGGTTATTTTGGCGCCCGCATTATTCCTGAAAAATTTAAAGCAGGCGGACATGATCATGGCTCAGAACAAAGTTATGGCGTCGCTTTAATTGATGATAATACCCCTGTTCCAAGTTATGCTATTTTTAAATGGCAACGTTTTATTATTTTTTTATTAATTGGTTTATCTATTGGGGGTGCTATTCTTGCCGCTTTAGTCGCTCATTATGGTTGGCAAGGGACTTTAACTCAAATGAGTGTCTTTTTTACCAAAGCCGCTTTAGTCACTTTTGGCGGCGCTTATGCGGTGTTACCTTATGTCTATACAGGCGGGGTTGAACAATATGGTTGGCTTACAGGCACTCAAATGATTGATGGTTTAGCATTAGGAGAAACCACACCGGGTCCGTTAATTATGGTGGTTGCCTTTGTTGGTTTTGTCGGCGCTTGGACTAATGAAATTTTTGGTCCAGATATGTTATTACTGGCGGGATTTGCAGGCGCTACCGTTGCAACTATCTTTACTTTCTTACCTTCTTTCTTATTTATCTTATTGGGTGCGCCAACGATTGAAGCAACTCGCCATAATTTAAAATTTACAGGTCCTTTAACAGGAATTACTGCTGCGGTAGTGGGGGTTATTTTAAATTTAGCCGTTTTCTTTGCGTTTCATGTGCTGTGGCCACAAGGTATTGAGGCTCAGTTTGAATGGTTTGCGGCAATTATTGGTATTATTGCCTTTATTGCGTTATTTCGATATAAATTAGGGGTGATTCCATTAATTTTAGGGTGTGGTTTAATGGGATTAGCCCATTCTTTTATGATTTAATCTACTGCTTCTAAATTTAATAATGGAGATTTTAACAAAATTTCGATCACATTTTTATGGCATCAATCTGGATTTTTTAGTAGCAAAAACAATTCTATTAATGGAAAGTACCAATAACAAACTGATCTTTGCTCCAATCATATGACATAAAAGATGGAATTATTGAAACATCATATGATGAATTTTTTTCATTCCGATACGGGTATCGGGTACATAAATTTTGTCCTTTCGGTAAACGAGTCCACCCGCATGCATTGAATCGAATTTATTATAGGTTTCATCAACTAATAATACATGCCTATATTTGATTGAATTCATATTTGTAACATCAACAAAAGAAACTCTCACAGTTACTAAAAAAGTTACTTTTTAGTCTTTTCACTCGCTATGAAACCAAACTAATAACATTTGGTTTCTGGCAATGACGGATAAACTGCTTATCCACTATCAAGTCAACCATTAAGTAATTCCCTTTAGAAGAACGGTATAATCCCCGTTTAATCTGGTCTTTCCATTGATCATTTTTACCGATGATTAAGAAAAAAGAAATAAGACATCCATAAATTAAAAATATGAATCAAAGTTTATGGATGTTTTTTATTATAAAAAAGGATTAATGATTTTCGTATTTTCAATAAGCTGATTATGTTGCATATCTTCAGAATAAAGTATTTCACAGCCACCCGCATTTGCAGTAGCAACAATTAGGCTATCCCAATAAGATAAAGCATAGGATTCACGCAATATTGATGCTGCACTGCACAAAGCAATATCAATGGGCAATATCTCATATTGGTTTTTAATATTTTCAATGGTTTGTTGTATTTCAAATTCTGTATAAGATGCTTTACGAATAAGGTTTGTGCATACCTCATTAATCACTTGAGTACTAATAACATTAGAACTTGATAAAATATCTAAAGCCTTTTCCCTTTTTTCCTCATTTTGATCCATAAAAGCATACAGCCAAATATTCGAATCAACAAAACGCTTAACGATCATAAAGTTCTTCGCGCGTCAGTATTTTAAAGGGTTTTACTAACCGAGGTGCAATCATGAATGGCTCATTAACAGCATGAATCCTATTTAAAGCGGGTTTTTCTTTAGTTTGAGTATATTTTGCCAATAGAAATTGATAAAAATCAATCATTTCCTGCTTGGCTACAGGTGGTAAGGTATTGAGATCTATTTTATTCATCATTAATTTTTTTAGTTTAAAACATGAATTATTTTAACATAATTCAATCAAGGTAGAAACGTTGCAATCAATATCTCTATGTTTAGATTGGCGAAAAAATAGCTAATTTTTACTTATTTCAATATTAAAATAAAGGGGTTATAAGAGTTTAATTAACACTGCCCCCCTTTATTTTAAAGACGCTACTTAATACATTCTAGCTTTTAAATAACTGGCTATGCGTTCCTAAACGTATTAATTTTATAGTATCTCCTGTAATTTGATAAATAACTAATAAATCTCCACTAACATGGAATTCCCT
>Ga0256847_1000409_pt1 | contig 27811 bp, 25 predicted proteins | sample TeddybearmetaG_FD_189099 | JGI IMG/M metagenome (GOLD analysis project Ga0256847, IMG submission 189099) | Hydrothermal vent microbial communities from East Pacific Rise, Pacific Ocean - Teddybear | ecosystem: Environmental > Aquatic > Marine > Hydrothermal vents | place: Pacific Ocean: East... | reverse complement strand
CACAGGAACTAAGCCGAATTGGCGCACGGTCACCACTGCAAAGTTTTGGCATCTGGATGTTGGGGCCGGTGCTGCTTGAGTTTGGAACCGAAGAACAGAAAAAAAACCACCTGCCAAAAATAGCGCGAGGTGAGATACGTTGGTGCCAGGGATATTCTGAACCAGGCGCCGGTTCCGACCTTGCCGGCTTGCAAACGCGAGCTGTTGACAAAGGTGATCATTATCTAATAAACGGTTCTAAAGTCTGGACATCTTACGCGGATAGAGCCGACTGGATTTTCTGCCTAGTGCGAACCGAACCCCAGGCACCCAAACACGAAGGCATCAGTTTTATCCTGTTTGATATGCACTTAAAGGGCGTTTCGGTTCAGCCCATTCTGCTCATTAGCGGCAGCTCCCCGTTTTGTCAGACCTTTTTTGATGATGTTAAGGCAGATAAAAGCAATTTGGTTGGTGAGCTGAACAAGGGCTGGACCATTGCCAAACGACTATTGCAACACGAGCGGCAAATGATATCCGGTATAGGTTCCAATACTGCACTGGGCGCATCAACGGGCCGTATCGAGGATCTTGCCAAACTCTGCCTTGGTACGGTTTCCATCTCGACGGTGAACGACAGCAAAACTGATGACGCAGAACTGATTGCGGACGCAACTCTGCGCGACAAGATCATTCAGCACAACATGAATGAAACGGTATTCAAACATACGCTGGCCAGAGCACGTGAAGAAAGTAAATCGGGACAGGCAAATGGCGCGCTGACCTCTTTATTCAAGTATTACGGTAGTGAACAAAACAAGAGAAAATTTGAACTGCTACTGCAAATTATGGGCACACAAAGCCTGGGCTGGAGCGGCGATCAATTTTCTGAAATGGAACTGGCAACCACACGACAATGGCTGCGTTCAAAAGCCAACTCTATTGAAGGTGGAACCAGCGAAGTTCAACTGAATATAATTGCTAAACGAGTTCTGGGTCTTCCAGACTAATCACAATGGCCAACACACCCAAAATAGGAAAGAACTAATATGGATACGAGTATAATCATACTGGCACTCATCGTTGCGGCTATCTTTTGGGCCGTCAGCATCTACAACAATCTGGTTAAACTGAAAAACCGCTATCAAAACGCGTTTTCTCAAATCGAGGTACAACTAAAACGCCGGTACGACCTAATTCCCAATTTAATCGAAACAGCAAAAGGCTACATGAAGCACGAAAGCGAGACTCTTGAAGCCGTAATCGCTGCGCGTAATCAGGCTATGAACGGCCTGAGCAAAGCGGCTGCAGATCCTACTAACGCCACCGCTATGGGAGAACTTGCAAGTGCAGAGGGCATTTTGGGTTCTGCAATGGGGCGTTTAAATGTAGTAATGGAAGCCTACCCGGATCTCAAGGCAAACCAGAACATGATGCAGCTTTCAGAAGAGCTGACCTCCACTGAGAACAAAGTTTCATTTTCTCGTCAAGCATTTAACGATCAGGTAACCGCATACAATACCTACAAGCAAACCTTCCCACCCGTGTTGCTTGCAAATACATTTGGCCATTCAGCAGATGCTACCTTGCTGGAATTTGAAGACAGTGCAGCCATTCAGGAAGCCCCTAAGGTTTCGTTCTAACTCTACGGCGTAGCTACAAGCTACATATTGATCAGGAAAATCAAATAGGGTATGGATTTTTTTCAGGCGCAGGACACCGCAAAACGTAAAACCGGGCAACTTGTGCTTTTGTTTTGCGCGGCCGTGCTGGGGCTGGTGGTGCTTACCAATATATTACTGGCACTAACACTTGGTTTTACCGGAGCAGATCCTTTGTCCAATCCAGGGTTGTCCAGCATTCCGCTGGAACAATGGATAACAACAAGCCTGGCTGTTCTCATTGTGATTGGTGCTGCCACTCTGTACAAGTATATGCAGGTTCGCGGCGGTGGACGGGCTGTGGCTGAATCTCTGGGTGGCAAGCCTTTAGACCCCTCAACCACTAATTCCAGACAACGCCGACTGCTGAATATCGTGGAAGAAATGGCCATTGCATCCGGCCTTCCCGTCCCCCCGGTGTACCTGCTTGATGATCCGGCAATAAACGCTTTTGCAGCGGGCTTATCTCCGGGTGATGCAGTAATTGGAATAACCCAAGGCACACTTGACATGCTAAACAGGGAGGAATTGCAGGGTGTAATAGGACATGAGTTCAGTCATATTCTTAACGGAGATATGCGCATCAACTTACGCCTTATTGCCATTTTGCATGGCATATTATTTATCGGTTTAATCGGTCAGGGATTGTTTCGTGGTCGTCTATTCAGTGGGCGTTCAAGGGATGGTGGTGCACCCATAATAGCTCTGGCAATCGGGTTGCTGGTTATTGGTTATGCAGGAACTTTTTTTGGCAATCTGATCAAAGCTGCCGTCAGCAGGCAACGTGAATTTTTGGCGGACTCTGCAGCAGTACAATTTACCCGCAACCCGGATGGCCTGTCACACGCCCTGCAGAAGATTGGGGGTGCCGTTTCTGGTTCTACTATCAGCCGTTTTAACGTGGAAGAAAGCAGCCACATGTTTTTTGGACAGGCGGTCAGCCTTTTTATGAATAACGTGATGGCCACACACCCGCCACTGGCTATGCGCATCAAAGCGATTGACCCACATTGGAAAGGTACTTTTCCGGAAGCTGGGAAACTGGAAGGAAATCGTGCAGAAAATTATTTTACATCTCAAAACAACAGGGCAGCAGGTCTTAGCCAAATGGCAGCCACCCCTGTCGGCTCAAACGCTCTGGAAGTTGCCGACCTTCAACATTCCGTGGGCAACCCTTCCGCAGACAATCTGGAAACCGCACAGCAGCTTATAGAAAGCTCCAGTACAACCTGGAAAAATGCGGCACATGATATCTGGGGTGCACGTGCTCTTGTTTACGCTTTATTGCTCGATGAAGCTAAGGAAATTCAGAATACCCAATGGACATTATTGTTTGAACGTGCGGATACGGGTGTACCAGAGTATGTACAAAAACTGATGGGCACAGTGGCAGACATAAGCCAGGAACAGCGACTTGTTCTACTTTCCACTGCAATGCCTGCACTCAAATCACTGTCACTAAAGCAATACAAAAACTTTATGAGTATCGTAATCGACCTCATTAAAATCGATAACCGTATTCAACTTTTTGAATGGGTGTTGCATCGCATTCTCGTGAAGGACCTCACGGGTCACTACGAGCGTATAAAGAGAATAAAAGTCAGGCACAGGAAACTCGAATCTGTAAATCACGAGGTTCTCGAACTGCTTGCAGCCCTTGCAAGACTCTCACCAAACCAGCAGAGCTCCTTTGCCAAAGGAATTCAAAGTGCAGCATTAAGTGTTTCTGGATTTAAAAACACAAATAAACCGGCAGACCAGTCCGCATTACTCGAAACCCAGGATCCCAATTTCTCCAGGTTAAATGGAGCACTACACGAGTTACGACGCTTACACCCACTCGAAAAACCAAGGATGATAAAGGCCTGCGCGGCAACGGTACTAGCCGACGGAAATATTAACCAGGATGAAATGGCATTGTTGCAAGGTATAGCAGCTACACTCGATTGCCCATTACCTCCGCTACTCTTAACATGAGTAGTGATACCGGCTCCGAATTTATCGCGGCCCTTGATCTCGGCTCTAACAGTTTCCATATGATTGTAGCTCGTCACCATGACGGTCAGTTACAAACAATCGATAAGCTGAAAGACAATGTTCGTCTGGCTTCAGGGCTGGACAAGCAGGGGAATCTGGACAAAAAATCCACGCGACGTGCACTGGAAGCCCTGGACAGGTTCGGCCAGCGCTTGCGTGAACTTCCTACCGAATCGGTACGTGTGGTTGGTACCAACACTTTTCGTAGAATAGACAAAACCAACGGTTTTTTTGAACAGGCAGAAGAAACTCTGGGGCATCGGATTGACATTATTCGCGGACGTGAAGAAGCGAGACTGGTTTTCCTTGGTGTAGCGCATTCGCTTGAGAACTCAAAAGACAAACGCCTGGTGGTCGATATCGGCGGAGGAAGTACAGAGCTTATTATTGGAGAAAGTTTTCGACCCACACACCTTGAAAGTTTGTACATGGGATGCGTGAGCATGTCTCAAAAATATTTTCCCGAAGGGAAAGTAAGCAATTCAAAGATGAAAAAGGCTGAACTGGACGCGCTACAACACCTTGAATCCGTTAGCAAACAGTACAAACGGGCCAGTTGGGACAGCGCCGTTGGCGCATCGGGCACAATTCTTGCCGTTCAGGAAGTAATTAAACAGCAGGACTGGAGTAAAAAAGGCATAACCCAATACGCGCTAGAGCAATTAAAAGAAGCCCTGTGCCAATCAGAACACAGGCTTAATGGCTTGCAGGAAGATCGAGCGCTGGTATTTCCCGGGGGGGTTGCCATTTTATGCGCACTATTCAAGCGCTTCAATATCGACTCAATGGAAGTATCATCCGGCGCGCTCAGAGAGGGCCTGTTATACGATCTGATAGGCAGGCACAAAGCCAATGATATTCGCAACACCAGTGTTCGGGATCTGGCAGAGCGCTTTCAGATAGATGTAGATCAGGCAGAATCCGTAAACCAAACAGTACTTAATTTTGTAAAACAGACCGACAAAACATGGGGGCTCAACGATTCCAGAAACCGCCAACTTTTATCCTGGGCTACGAGCCTGCACGAAATAGGAATGAATATTTCACACCGGCAATATCACAAGCACGGTGAATACCTAACCTCCAATATGGACATATCGGGGTTTTCAAATCAGGACCAAAAGCAGCTATCACTGCTGGTCCGTAGTCATCGAAGAAAATTCGTCCCGCAACTGTTTGACGAATTACCACGCAAACAAAAAACTCTGCTTATCCGTCTTGCTATTCTGTTGCGGCTCGCAACTATTTTTCATCGCGACCGAAGCAGCATGCCAATTGATCTTCCCAGGCTACACTGCAGCGAGAGTTCCATTAAATTGAAGTTTCCGGACAACTGGTTAAGCGAACACCCCTTAACCCTGCTGGACCTGGAGCAGGAAACACAATTTTTGTCAGATATCCCTTTCGAAATAAAGATCAGTTAAACCTCAGGTATATTCCGACAAGGTATCAAGCAGTTCTTTCTGCGCTCGAAACCGTTGGGAATCTCCCGGTGATTTCCTGTAGTAACTTCCATCAGACTGCAATATCCATGCCTGGAAATTATCCGACAGATAGAGTTCAAAACTCTCCCGTATAACCCGCGCCTTCAGTTTCGGATCTGTTATAGGGAAACAGGTCTCTACACGATCAAAAAAGTTTCTACGCATCCAGTCAGCACTCGACAGAAATACTCGCTGCTCACCCCGGGTCTCAAAATAGAACACCCGCGTGTGCTCAAGAAAACGCCCTACAATTGATCGCACCCTAATGTTCTCTGAAACGCCTTTTATTCCTGGCCGCAAACTACAATGCCCACGCACCACTAACTCGATTTGCACACCCGCCCGAGAAGCGCGATACAAAGCCCTGATTATCCCCGGTTCGTTCAGAGAGTTCATTTTCGCCATTATTTTTGCTGGCAAGCCCTCTTCCGCATTGTCGATTTCTTCTTCAATCATTTCCAGAATAGCCTTGTGAAGTGTAAACGGGGATTGCAAAATCTTTTTGAGTTTACCTTCTCGGCCCATCGCGGTTAGTTGCTGGAATACTTTTTGAACGTCTTCTCCAATTGCTGAATCACAGGTAAACAATCCAAAATCTGTATACAAACGTGCCGTGCGTGCATGATAGTTTCCGGTACCCAGATGAACAAAACGCTGCAGCTTGCGGCCTTCTCGCCGGATAACCATGCACATTTTAGCGTGCGTCTTGTGCCCTACCACCCCATACACCACCTGCACACCGGCCGACTGAAGTGCATTCGCCAGTTCTATATTGGCTTCCTCGTCAAATCTGGCACGTAATTCAATTACCACCAAAACTTCTTTACCTGCTTCCGCCGCATGTATCAGGGCATGGACAATGGCCGAATCCAGGCCTGTCCTGTATAGGGTTTGGCGAATGGACAATACATCAGTATCTACCGCGGCCTGATTCAAAAAATCAACTACCGGTGCAAAAGATTCAAAGGGGTGATGCATAAGTATGTCGCCACTTTTTATCGCATCAAAAATATTTGGATGCTTGCGAATACTTTTCGGCATAGCCGGTGTAAATCCTGAAAATTTCAGCTCCGGCCGATTCACAATATCGGGAATGGTAGCCAGACGATTTAGGTTAACTGGTCCGGCGCAACGATAAACATCCTGTTTTTGAAGTTTAAACTGTGCAATAAGAAATTTTTCCAGCGTGTCAGGACAATCATCGGTCAGTTCCAGTCTTACGGCCTCACCAAATAAACGCGATGGTAATTCACCTTCCAGCGCACGTAACAAATCATCAATTTCTTCATCATCCACAAACAGGTTACTGTTACGAGTTACGCGAAACTGATAACAACCGCCAACTTTCATCCCGGAAAATAGTTCTGAAATATTTGCGTGAATTATGGAAGACAGAAAAACAAAATCATTTTCCCCTCGAGCAAATTTGTCAGGTAAACGGATCATTCGCGGTAGCGCTCTAGGTGCCTGCACAATAGCTTTACCAGTGTTACGGCCAAATACATCTTTTCCTTTGAGTACCACTATAAAGTTCAGGCCTTTGTTAAGTACGTTGGGAAAGGGGTGGGATGGGTCCAGTCCTATCGGGTTAAGTATTGGTGCAAGCTCACGCCTGAAAAACTGACTAAGCCATCTTGCCTGCGGCTCATTCCACTCATCACGTGGCAAAAATCGAACGCCCTGAATATCCAGATGAGGCAGCAGCTCCTCGTTAAGCACACGGTACTGCTCAGTTACCAGTTCGTTAGCTCGAACCGCAATCAGTCCAAGTTGTTCTGTCGGAGACAGGTTATCCGGGCCTCGCTGGGTTGAACCATACGCCTCCTGTTGCTTCAAGCCAGCAACCCTTACTTCAAAAAATTCATCGAGATTCATACCTGCTATACACAGGTACCGCAAACGCTCCAGTAAGGGTACGTTTTCATCTTTAGCCTGATCCAGAACCCGATGATTAAACTCCAATAGAGATAATTCCCGGTTGATGTACAATTCCGGGCTCAATAAATCCAGTTCTTCGCTTGTTTGCTGTTCGTTATCCATTATTCTGGCTGATTCCTAACAGAACCCAATTTTAGCATGAGCCAGCCTTATTTGAGACAGACATGACAGAACGCGATTCCCTGTTTCGTGATCCCCAGCAAATAGTCGACTTTGCATTCGATCAACGGGTTGTAGAAGTCTTTCCCGACATGATCCGCCGGTCCATTCCGGGGTATGACACAATCATTCCGCTCAGCGGGCTGATAATTGCAGAACACCTTAATGACGGTGATGTTTGTTACGACCTGGGATGTTCGCTTGGAGCTACTACTCTGGCTATAACACAACGTTTGAACGAGAAACGATGCCGTATTATTGGTATAGATAACTCGCAGGCAATGTTAGACAAAGCACGTGCCTTGATTGAACATCCCGATGTGGATTTTCAGAAAGGTGACATCAGACACTTTGACTATAAACCTGCCGGGGCAATCGTCATGAATTTTACTCTACAGTTTGTACCGCCGGATGAGCGTGCAGCATTAATTGCCAGGGTATATTCCAGCCTGCAACCAGGCGGTCTGTTACTTATCTCCGAAAAAATTACTTGTTCAGACGATGCTCAGGAAGGCTACTTTAGCTTGCTCCACCAGAAGTATAAAATGGCTAATGGATATAGTGAGCTGGAGGTCAGTCAAAAACGCTCTGCACTGGAAAAAGTAATGATAATCGACCAGCTCTCAACACACCAAAAGCGTCTGCGCAACTCAGGGTTTGCGAAAATTCAGGTTTGGTTTCGTTGCCTAAACTGGACCTCAATACTCGCCTTCAAATGATCTCACTAAGTAATCTGGCTGAAAGCCAATGGCTACCGGTTCTGAAGTTTCTACCACATTGGTCATCCCTGGAAACGGGTTTTGCTGCGCTGGAAGGACATGGAGATTTCCCCGCATGGCTGGCTGCCCTGCAACAACTTCCCGAACTGCCCCCACTGGATTTTGATACCCGGATGCATCTCTCCGCTGATCAAAGTACAACATTGCAGGCAGCGTTGTTAAAGCTGCATCCGTGGCGCAAGGGACCATTCAGGTTATTTGACCTGCAGATAGATACTGAATGGCGCTCAGACTGGAAATGGCAGCGCATTGAACAACATATTACCCACCTAAAAGACAGAAATGTGCTGGATGTTGGCTGTGGAAATGGCTACTACGGCTGGAGAATGTTGCAGCAAGGTGCTCAACGAGTCGTGGGCATAGATCCCACTCTGGTGTTTTTGATGCAACACCTGGCCATCTCAAGATATACAAACAACCCGAACAACCATGTATTGCCGCTGCGCCTCGAAGATCTCCCGGAGGGTCGTGGTGAGTTCGACACTGTCTTCTCGATGGGAGTGATCTACCATTGCAGAAACCCGATTGCGCATCTGAAACGGCTATTCGCACACCTTAAACCGGGTGGTGAAGTAGTGCTGGAAACACTGGTTATGCCAGAAACCTGGGAATGTGCTCTGGTGCCACCAAAGCGCTATGCGCGAATGCGTAACGTGTGGCAGGTTCCTAGTGGTAAAATTGCCTGTGAGTGGCTCAATCAGTCTGGTTTCTCAAATAGCAGGGTGGTGAATGTAACAACAACCTCGACAGACGAACAACGCTCGACCAGTTGGATGCGTTTCGAATCTCTTCAGTCCTGTCTGGACCCTACGGATTCAACGCTTACGATTGAAGGACATCCCGCACCCATCAGAGCGGTCTTGCTGGCAACCAGGCCGGCATAAGCAACACTCTGGCACTCAGGTCAAACTTGGGTGATTATGTAACTCAAATTGAACGGCAGGATTCACTATGCTTGGCTTCTCATTTCGCGCTTTCTCATTTCGCTTTAGGGGGAAAACCAAGCGGCTGTTTACCCTTTATCATTGTTTTCTGGAACATCCCGGCGTGGGATTGCACCCAATACAGATTTCAAAATATACCGGAATGCGGTTTCCAGAAGTTATTCTTAGGCTCGACAGTACTAACGAATTGTTTGTAAAACTTCCAAAACGCAAGGACGGATTAACACGGTACCGCTTAACAAGCTCAACCGCAGTTCAGTCAGAAGAAGCCGTCGAAAAAATGATTTTGTCAGCAGCAAAACGCGAAACTGTCACATTGTATTCATTGGGGCTGATCATTCTCAGCATCTTTGCCATGGGGTTAATAATGATTTTTCCTTACGAGACGATAGGAAACTAAACAATGCCTGAACAACTAACGCCAGAGCAGAAAAAATACCTCAACGCTACAACAAACCTGATCACCAGTCTTCTGCAAGCCAAAAACGAAGTAACTCGAGAAGAAGTCCTGGCAGCCTCAAAAAAAGCCGGGCTATATAATCTAAGCCAACCAAAAAAATTCGGCGGTGGGCAAGCCAACAACCAGGTGTTAACCGTCATTCGTGAAGCACTGGCAAGCGCCAACGTGCCATTTGCGCGATGGGTATTTGGTTCGGGGCCGGGCGTACTGGCAGATAGTAATAGCCATGTGGAGTCTCGTTATCTTATACCTCTGCTGGATGGAAGCCTGCGCAATGCGTTTGCATTTACCGAGCCTTCCGATGCTGACCACCCTACTCGAGCTCGAATTGAAGGTGATAACTTTATTGTCGATGGCCGAAAATCCTATGTCACCGGTGGTAGCGATGCCGATTTTATCAATACCTATGTTGATATTCAGCCGGGTGGTAAATCTATGCTGATCATCGATACAAACCTGCCGGGTGTACGTGTAGATAATGTATTTCAATCACTGGATGGCAGCCACCACGCGGAGTTCAGTTTTAGTAATGTGGTGGTGCCCAGGGAAAATATTATAGGTCAGGTGGGTCAGGGTTTGCCCAGAGCAATGCGTCAAATTGGTGATACGCGCCTTGCCTTTGCCGCCGAAGCTGTTGGCTTGATGTGCTGGGTTTGTAGCTTTGTGGAAGACCACATACAGGCACCGCACGCCTCGGGGAAACCTCTGGGCGAGCGAGAAGGAGTTCGCCTGCGTTATGCGGATATGCGCATACAAACCTATACTGCCCGCAGCGTGTTATATCGTACTGCCCGCTTAGCAGATAGTGGCGACAAGATAATGAATGAGGTTATCGCGGCAAAAGTTTATACCACTGAGACACTGGCTGCAGTGCTCGACAACGCAATTCAGCTTGTGGGTGGAAAAGCCCTGGTTGAAAACCACCCTTTGGCAATACTCTATCGGCGCATCCGGGCTTTACGAATAGCCGAGGGCGCCAGCGATGTTCTACGGCTTAGCCTGTCGCGTGGCGCTCTGGATCTAAAAGTTGGACGTCTGTAGAGTGCTTATATCGGGCAGACGCTATTGCTCTATACACCAAACAGCTCACGGTTTTCCTGTTTGAGTTTTTCGCTTTTTTTCAACAACACATACACAGCACCAGTACCACCATCTTTTTGAAGTGCACTGTGGTACGCCAATGTTTGCGGCAGCTGGATTAACCAGTGTGCCAGAAAGCTTTTCAATCGAGCTGGTGTTTGGCTATTTTCCCCACGACCATGCGCGATCAGGCCAAACCGGATGCCTTTTTTCATACAGGTATCAACAAACACCAAAACTGCATTAGCAGATTCCTTAACCGTAAGGCCGTGCAAATCCAGCTTGTATTCAATCGGGTATCGACCAGCTTTCACTTTGTCGAATACCGCATTTTGTATGCCAGTCTGCTTCCAGGAAAGCACATCTCGCGGCTGTAGTACTGGCACCTCTGCCAGGGTCAATAAAGTTTGTGTCGGTTCAGGATGATGTTCAGCATTTTGACGGACAACAGATTTATCGCTCTGTTTGGAGCTTGTGGACGCAACGACCCTGGTCTTTGCTGATTGGGGTTTTACCCCCAGCATAGCTTCACGAAACAGATCCTTATCGTCAGACATAGCAGTAAACGCTTATAAACTACTTAGCTGCCAATTTGGGTTTTAAGCGTGCGTTTAAGCTTTTCTCCGTAGGGTGGTCGCAGCCCTGCCAGATCTGCAATGTTAATCTTGCTTTGTGTATATACAGATTTTGTATGGCTAAATGTTTTAAATCCATCCTGGCCATGATAAGCACCCATGCCAGACGGTCCTACCCCGCCAAAGGGCAGGTCTTCCTGGGCAATGTGCATAATCACGTCATTTACAGTTACCCCTCCAGATGTTGTTCCATCCAGCAATTGTCTCTCTTCCGTCGCATCATTACCAAAATAGTACAGGCCGAGCGGCCTGTCGCGGCCATTAATATAGGCACGACTGTCCTGGATATTTTTGTAGGTTTTAACTGGAAGTATCGGCCCAAAAATTTCATCCTGCATTACTTGCATATCGTCATCGGGGTTAACAATGAGCGTTGGGGGAATTTTATACGACGGTTGCTGCGAAAAATCTTCATTAGCCGGGTTAACACTATGCACCGTCGCACCTTTTTTGCGCGCGTCCTCAATATAACCATTCAGACGATCGTAATGCCTGGCATTTATCACCGACGTGTAATCATCATTGTCCAATAATGTTGGAAACATCTTAGTCACGGAGCGTTCACTGGCGGCGACAAACTCGTTAAGTTTTTCTTCTGGTACCATCACATAATCCGGAGCAAGGCAAATTTGCCCTGCATTAAGAAGTTTGCCCGCCATAATTGCATCAGTGGTTTTCTGAACATCTGCGGATCGACCCACTACCACGGGTGACTTACCTCCCAGTTCAAGCGTTAGAGGTACCAGGTTTTCAGCGGCCGCCCGCATAACGTGTTTAGCTACTGAAGTAGCACCGGTGAACAGCAGATGATTAAATGCCAACTTCGAAAAATTCGCTCCAACTTGCGGTCCTCCGGTAACAACAGCTATTTCAAGCGCATCAAAATACTTCGCAAATAATTTTTGCATCAACTCTGAAGTCACCGGAGTAAATTCTGATGGTTTTATCATGCAACGATTACCAGCGGAAAGAATGCCAGCCAGCGGAGCAAAAGTCAGATTTACGGGGAAATTCCATGGACTGATCATGCCCACCACACCAAGCGGCTGATATTCGATTCGCGCTTTTGCACCCAGCAGGTTTAAAGGAAAATCAACCTTGCGTTTTTCGGCTTTCATCCAGTTTCGCAGATTGTTTCTGGAGTGTTTCAGTGGCCCTATCGAACCTGCAATATCTGTTAACATGGATTGATCTACCGATCGATGGCCAAAATCAACGCGCATCGCTTCGCACAGTTCTTCTTTATGCTGTGCAAGTATATTTATTGTCCGGTCCAACCTGTCAATGCGGGTCCCGGCGCTTACGGCACCCTCAGCCAGATAAGCAGCTGACTGTCGACTCAGCAAATCCTGCATATCATCCAGGCTTACTTCCTGGGTTTCTCTCTGTGTCACTTCAATCATTTCCAATTTCCCCTCTTTTCGCATAATAAGATAATACACGAGTTTCCTGGGTTATCCTGATTCCTCTTCTCTGTCAAACAGGATATTCCCGTTAGCCGTAATCTTCAGGCTCCCGGTATCACCCTGAAAATAGACCTCCACATAATGATGTTCCTCCCACTCCAGTTCGATGTTTGTCCAAAGGTAGACATTTTCTCTGATTGGGCGTTTTTTTCGCAAACACCCATCAACCCAAAGGCTCAAGCTGATCTCGGCTTCCTGACGTACCTCAATTTTCTTTCCTCTATAGTGCAGGTTCACTAACATCGCACCCATCTAAATGCTCCTTTTCACCTAAAAACGCTAACTCAAATACTATCATCCTGCTCAGTAATGGCCTTTTTGACAGTTGTTTGTGTAGAATTCGCCATTCTGTTTCTTTATGTAGGCCTAAAATTGAGTTATCGAATTAAAGCAGCGCAAACAGGCGCTGTCACTATCCGTATTGCTGGACTGGTTGTTGGTCTCGGCCTGGGTATTTCTGGATGTAGCGCACTACAACAGGAACGCACCGATACCCTGCAGGCCATTGAGTCGCTCACCGAAGAAATAAAACTGCTCAACCAGAATAACACCCTGACCCAGGGACAGGTAAGTGCGCTTAACCGGGAACAGAAGGATGTTCTAAACCAACTACATCTTCACAGCACGGAAGTTTCTGAATTACAAAAATCACTTACAGATCTACCCAGGGCCCTCACAACTTTGTGCCCCAAGCCAACCATTGCCACAGCCACCTGCGACAGCGAGGGGCTGCGCAGGGTCATAATTAGTGGTGACAAGATGGTAGTTGGTGAATTGGAACGTGTATGGCTGGATCCTCCAGGACTCAGTCTGAATGCAAGGGTAGATACTGGTGCCTTCAGCAATTCCCTGCATGCCGAGAACCTGGTCGAATTTGAGCGTGACGGGGATGACTGGGTCAGATTTCACATATCGGGGTCGGAAAATAGTACACGCGACCAAGTGGAGCGAAAGGTATTACGTTGGGTACGTGTATTTCAGCAAGCAGACAAAGACGGCTCCAGACGCCCAATCATAAAGATGCGTATGTTGCTGGGGGACGTGGCAGAAAATTATGAATTTACCCTGGCAGATCGCTCACATCTGGAATACCAGGTTCTTCTGGGCAGGAATTTTTTGACCGATATCGCCCTGGTTGACGTAGGCCGACAATTCGTCCAGCCTCCATATATGCCTGTAAACAAACCGGAAAAACCAAAGTGAAATGAACCGCCCGGGTCCACTTCTGCTTGTAGTTACAACCCTCTTGCTACTGGGCATAGCAAGTGCACATTTCCGCCATTCTACCTACCAGGTTCCCTATTTGCCGGGCGCGCAACAGACAGTCTGGCAAGTAGAAGCCAAAATGAATTTTCTTGCAGATTTCGGTCCCGTTCAAGTTATGCTTACCCTGCCACCGGAACAAAGCCACTTTCGTTTTATCTCTGAAAACACAGCCTCGTCCGGATATGGTCTGAAAATTGACGAGGCAGGGCAACAAAGACGGGCACATTGGTCAAAACGTTCTGCCAGCGGTGAACAAACCCTGTATTACAAAATGGAATTTTCCAGCGATCCTGCGCAGCTTATCGATGCAATTCCTCCTGCACAGCCCCCCGCACCAACCTGGGATGAACCCTACCTAACAGCGGCTAACGAATTACTCGCTGTTGCATTGCCAGTATCAGCTGATTCCCTGACGCTGGCCCAGCGACTAATTCAACTTATTCAAAACAAGCCGCTGGATCAGAATGCTGCCCTGTTGTTGTCACAATATAGTGCGCCTGAGCTTCTGGCACGCTTACTCGCCAGGGCCGGGGCATCTGCAAGGCCAGTCAAGGTACTGTTCCTGGAGGACGGGCGGCGCAGACAATCCCTCAGTGACATGCTGGAAGTTTGGGGTGAAGACAAATGGCAGTTAATGGACCCACTGTCGGGCCCGGTCGCAAAGTCACAACAATTGTTGCTGTGGCAAACCGACGCACCGTTTGTACTGGAAGTATCCGGAGGAAGTCGCAGCCGCATATCATTTTCGGTAATTAGCCAGACGCGATCGGCGCTTGAGTTATCAGCACAACAAAGTAGTCCAGAATCCGCCCCTGTGTTTTCACTATACAGCTTGCCCATCGAAGAACAGAGTATGTTCAAGTTGATTATGTTGTTACCGGTGGGTGCATTGGTAGTCGTTTTTATGCGCATCATGATTGGCATAAAAACCTCGGGCACCTTTATGCCTGTACTAATTGCCATGTCCTTTTTGCAGACCAAACTATTACCAGGCTTGACCAGTTTTCTGCTGGTTATCTCGGTTGGTTTGATGATCCGTACCTATTTATCCCAACTTAATCTACTGCTTGTGGCGCGTATTGCTGCGCTTGTAGTTCTGGTTATTGGCATTATCTCTGTAGTAAGTGTAGTGAGTTATCGTCTGGGTTTGATTGGCGGCCTAACGATCACTTTCTTCCCTATGATAATACTGGCCTGGACCATCGAGCGCATGTCGATAATATGGGAAGAGGAAGGACCAAAAGAAGTACTCATTCAAGGCTCGGGCAGCCTTTTTGTAGCCACACTTGCTTACTTGTTGATGGATCAGCCTTTAACTCGGCACCTGGTTTTCAACTTCCCTGAAATACATCTATGCATACTGGCCATTATCGTCCTGGTCGGGCGTTATACCGGATATAGATTGTTGGAGTTATACCGTTTTGAAGGAATGAAGTGAAAATTCCGGGTTGGATCAGTCCCATCGTCCTACGCGACAAAGGCATATTGGGCATGAATCGCAGGAACATTGACTATATAAGTGGCTATAACGATCGTCGACATTTTCCAAATGTCGACGACAAACTAAAGACCAAGCTAATTGCAAAAAAGGCAGGTGTGAGTGTCCCTGAACTACTTATGGTTGTGCGCACCCAAAGAGAAGCGGACTCTATCGCTTCCCGACTTGATGGCATTCAGCAATTCGTGTTCAAGCCAGCGCACGGTTCCGGCGGCAAAGGCATTCTTATTGTTCTTTCTCGCAAGGGAGACCTGTTCGTAAAGAGCAATGGCGATACCTTGACCCTGCAGGACCTGATTCGCCATCTCTCCGATATAATCAGTGGGCTGTATTCACTAGGGGGACGTACCGACGTTGCCATTATGGAAACCCTGGTTAATTTCGACCCTATATTCAAAGATCTGAGCTACGATGGGGTTCCAGACATACGTTTGATTGTCTTCAGGGGTTATCCCGTGATGGGTATGTTGCGTCTTGCCACAAAGGCATCTGACGGTAAGGCTAACCTGCACCAGGGTGCCATCGGCGTGGGTCTGGACCTGGCTATCGGCGAAAGTGTGGGCGCTGTTCAGTACGACAGGCCTATAGCTACACACCCGGATTCAGGTGCGAGCTTAACCGGTATATCTATTCCACACTGGCGTACTTTGTTGCTACTTGCCGCGCGATGTTATGAAGCCTCCAAACTGGGTTATCTGGGTGCAGACCTGGTACTGGACAAAGCCCGTGGACCCTTACTGCTGGAATTAAATGCTCGCCCTGGATTAACCATTCAGGTGGCTAACGAAAGCGGGTTAATACCACGTTTAACAAAAATTGAGGCTCTGGAATCGATCTCTACCGACCCGGAGCATCGCGTAGACTACTCGATACAGCACTTTTCAAAGCGCGGTAAGTCTGCAGAGCTCTTCGAGACGATTTAGCCGTCCAAAAAATTAAGCTGCTTAATCGCCTTCCTGTATAAACGCTTTAAACTCCGCCTCTTTGGCTGCGTTTAGTGAAAAGCCAGCCCGGTTGACAATTAAAGGTTTAGGGATTTAAAAATGGTCAGGCTTCAAAAACCATGGACCCGTCATTCCCCTTTCAATAAAAACGGCCATGCTTTGCTTCCGATACTCATGCATCCTGGATAGGTAATCCGGGTCAAGCCTGCGCTTAAACAAATCAGTGGAAAAAAATGCTGCCCAGTCTTTCAAGGGGCGTATACCATCGCCTGAATTTGGATCAGTTTGAGACCATTTGAATACGTTTTCTTCGCACGCGAAGAGATTCATGCGTTCTCAGTTATCGTGTACCGGAATATCTCCCCATTTCCACATCGGATTATTGATATGTCCGACGGTAGTTTCAGGGGTGATCTCAAGAATTTCGTCATCTCTGTAACGAACAGTAATAATCTCAGCCGTTGCAAGGTCCCGTGTTTCGACTTTGACCTCCTGACCCGGAAATAACCAATGAATGGCATTCACCTCAAGCCCACACTGACCAAACCATTTTCGCTCACCATCAACACTAACCAAATACTGCGTAGGCGTGTTATTGAAGGGTGCCCAGGAACCAACCTGGTCTGTGCCTGGAGAGGTCCAGCAACCGACTGCAAATTCTGCGGCTTCCTTTACAGCCAAACGTGCTTCTTCAGTAGAAATTGAAAATTCGTGCGCAAGTTGAGTGTAATGTGGTGCCCATCCATGGTCCACCATGTGTTGTAAAATCGTAGTGTAGGTTCGTTGAACTAGCTGTGCATCCATCTGGCTCATTGTAGCCTCGCTTCATTTTATTCGCGTCTACCTGTTGATCAGCCTACACGGATTAACAGATTGTAGGCAAATGCATTTTTACTGTACAAAGTTATTAAGTTACATCCCGCTCTCCCGATGGCAAGATTCAAGCGCGCAAGTAAGAGTGCTGCTGGAGAAAACAGGATCAGTGCGCTTGCAAACAGCACCATGATACTAACGCAGCACCCTGTATAAAGTACCTACAAAATGTCGGTGGAGGTTATTCCAGACTACGCGATAACTTCACGACCGTGCCCGCCATTTTGTATTCGCCCTATCAAACTTGCACCGGGGGTAGAAACCATCGGTGAGCTGGAAATGCTCGATTACCTGGTTGCGGCAGGTAAAGACCCGGACATTCTTGTCATTGATTCGCGCACACCAGACTGGGTAGCCAAGGGTACCATTCCCGGTTCTATCAGCATCCCCTGGACCTTGCTGAGCCCTGATACCTCAGACCCCTTAACAATTGGAGAGATCATGGAAAATCAGTTTGGCGCAGTGCAATCTGATGAATTGTGGGATTTCAGTCAGGCTAAAACTTTGGTTTTGTTCTGTAACGGCATGTGGTGTGGTCAGTCACCTCGCAACATCCTGACCCTGCTCCGGTATGGTTTCCCCGCGGACAAAATAAAATGGTATCGCGGCGGCATGCAGGATTGGGAAGTCCTTGGACTAACAACTATACCCGGTGGCATTGGCGCCAAATAAAAGAGGCACCTCTGGGGAACGCAATACCCAGATCTGCATAGGGGGACCGCTTAGCCAAATTCATTTTCAGACGATTCGAGTATGCTTTTGGCAATTGCCAGCAGTTCGGAATCTTTTTATTTTGACTCAGGTAGGCGACCACTCTGAATAGCTATCCTGCGGTTGGTTTCAAACTGTTGTTTGGCTTGTTGAAACTCGGTACCCAGCTTAACCCCAGCGGGGTCATCCTTGCCCAGAGCTTCCTGTACATAAATCGATGAGTTTGCAATGCCAATACTTTCATCAAATATTTCGAAGGCCTCCTGTTTTCGCCCCCTGGCAATATAAAGATAACTGTATTTCCCTTTTGGGTCAGTTTTCCAGCGCGATAGAACATGCTTTGATAGTTTTCCTGTACGGCCGAGAACTGCGCTTTGGCGCTTTGTGTCAGGTACCCAACATCCTGAGAGTCGATGGCGCGCTTGTTCGCGGGTTGCCGGGATTCTGCGGCAACCAGGCAAGTTCGGTAATCTCGGCTAGTTGTGGAAAGTGATACTCGGCGACGGCTCTGAGCGGTACGTGTTCCAGATGACCACATGCTGTTTCTACCGAGCAGGCTCCTAGTCGTCCATAATGCCCAGAATGCTGAGCAGGTGTACAAACAGGCTATAAATCGCTACATACAAACCAACGGTTGCACTGATGTAGTTGGTTTCACCCCCATGCACAATCGCACTGGTTTGAAACAGAATCAGTGCGCTTGCAAACAGCACCATTCCACCGGAAATAGCCATCTGGTAAACCGACAGATCAATGAAAATGCTTAATACCCACAAACCTATAATAATGGCGACACCGGCCATCAAAAAACCGCGCAAAAAGGAAAAATCCTTGCGGGTAATAAGTGAGTAGGCAGAAAGGCTTACAAAAACAAGAGCGGTTAAACCGAGAGACGACGTAATTAACCCACCTTTGCCTGCTCCGATGAAAGAGGTAAGTATTGGACCCAGTGTGAATCCGAGAAATCCGGTTAACGCAAAAACCCAGAATAGGCCCCAAACACTGTTCTGCGTTTTGGTGACTGCAAACAGGAGTGCAATATAGATAATCAGCATCGAAAACCCCATATAGCCTACCTGCATCTGCATAGAGACATAGGCCGTCACAGCGCTCCATACCAGCGTAAGTGACAGTAGCATGTATGTGTTTCGCAACACCCCGGCATACGATGCCGAAGCTCTGTCTGAAGAGGTTAGGGTTCTTACGTCAGCCATGAGAAATACCTTCAAAATTAAAGTCTGTAGACACTATATAGAGGCAAATGGACACAATTTCAAGCTAGTAATTGTATCCAGTGTAAAGTTTTGAGAACTAGCCCTCGGCTAGGTGCTCTTGGGGCTGCTCTTGCGGGTAAAGGGCCTGGATTTCAGATTTGTGAAAATACTGGAATACAGCCAGGGACGCGACAGTTGCAAGCGCTAGCGTAACAACAACACCCGAACCACCTTCGGTGCCATGCAATGCCACCATATTAACCAACAACAAACCACCGAAAATCCAGATGCTGAAAAAAGCGTACAACCTAACCGCCAACCAGCCTTTCGAGTGATGCATTACCGCCAGAAGTACTACGCCCGCACCGATAAAGGAGCCCAGTGCGCCTACATTAGCGGCCAATCCGACACCTTCTGAAGAAAGCCCGAATTCGGGCCTGAAAAGCAGTAGAGACGCCATGCTTAACCAAAAACCAATGGGACCACGTGACTTCATCCAATGCATAGTTTTACTCCTCTCTCGGAAGTTCTTTTGTTATACCCAGAGTGGCACGCTACCACGCTATGTTGGCTATTCCAACCACTACTTTGTAAGCCTAAAACCGACCTCTGATAATACCGGTCATACCCTCGCAAGTCTCCCCAGTACTGGCCACTGCACGAATATTCAGCTTTATCTCGTCTATACCTATATCTTCATCCAAAACGCTCTGGGCGATCGTAAACTCACGCTGTATGCCAAGCTTGTCTTCACCGGGAATATCGCACTCACACAACACCTCATGACTGTCTACGTTAAGCGCAAGCTTATTGTCTACTACCAGTTCATCACCCAGCACATCTACACTCACGGTGTACACAAGGCGCTCACGTAAATCTACAGGAGAGCATTTTAGCTCGTATCCATATTTCACGCGCACAACTTTGAGCTTTTTATGCTCCTCAGTCTGCTCCAGGGTGAGCATTAGCTTGCTTAGCCTCGCCATAATCCTCCGTCCTTCAGGGCTGTTATCAAGAACCGCTCAGGGCTGTTATCAAGAGCCGCTCAGGGCTGTTATCAAGAGCCGCTCAGGGCTGTTAACTCAATTTATTGTTCCATTGGGCAATCTGATCGGAATGCTCTTCCATCAGCGCATCGGTATCCCCAGAAATGGTTACTGTATTGATCTTGTCACCCTGGACAATGCTGTTAACAACATCCTGATCGGCATCAGCCGCCACAGAACCAAAAATAGTATGTGCATCATCAAGCCACGGAGTGGGTACATGGGTAATAAAAAACTGCGAGCCATTGGTACCGGGGCCAGAATTAGCCATAGAAAAGCGTCCCGGTTTGTCATGTCGCAACTGTGGTGCAAACTCGTCCTTAAACTGATATCCCGGGCCACCGGTTCCGCTACCATGTGGGCATCCACCCTGCACCATAAAGTCAGCTATTACCCGATGGAATACCAATCCATCGTAGTAACCTTTCTGGCACAAATTTATAAAGTTGGCCACCGTAACGGGGGCCTGCTCGGGGTATAACTCCAGGTTGATATCACCTTTGCTGGTACTAAATGTCGCACTGATAGAAGACACAGTCTGTCCTTATAAAGATTAAAGCGTGTAGCTTATACAAGCAGGGCCCTGGCAGCAATCAGGCACCTGGCTGGTATCTTTTTGATAATACTTTTTCTGGCAATAAGAAGCCAAGCTGCTTATGGTTAAAATGCTGAAACAGACGAGAAAAAACACTATGCGAGTCGCAATTGGAATTGGTGGTTACGCCCGAACAGATAATAGCCAGATGGTGGATTTTGTTCAGAAAGCAGAAGCAATGGGCGTAGATTCCTGTTTTTCCGCCGAGGCATGGGGCGGGGACGCCGTGACTTCTCTCGCCTATCTCGCAGCACTTACCAGCAAAATCAAACTGGGTACCGGCATAATGCAGATTAGCGCACGGGTTCCAGCCATGACCGCTATGACGGCTGTCTCAATGTCCGTATTGAGCAACAATCGCTTTATTTTGGGGCTTGGAGCCAGCGGACCCCAGGTCGTGGAAGGTCTGCATGGAGTGGCCTACGCGGGCCCGCTCACGCGCCTGAAAGAAAATGTACAGATTATTCGCATGGCCTGCGCAAGAGAAAAAATTCATATCGACGGCAAGTATCACCAACTACCCAGACCGGGTGGCGAAGGCAAAGCACTACGTCTGGATATCAAACCCGTACACATTCCCATATATCTGGCAACCCTGGGGCCTAAAGCCTTGGAGTTTACCGGAGCTGCTGCAGATGGCTGGCTGGGTACCAGTTTTTCACCGGATTTTGCCGACGCGCACCTGGCCTACATACGAGCGGGGGCAGAACAGGCGGGGCGCAGTCTGGACGATATAGACCTGCATGCTGCTACCAGTGTGACCATCACGGACGCTGTTGATGAGGCTATTGAAGCCTCAAAAATGGGTGTCGCCTTTCAGATGGGTGCCATGGGATCGGCCAAAACCAATTTTTACAATGACGCGTTTTGTCGAGCCGGTTTTGAAGGTCCAGCCAAGGAGATCCAACGGCTCTGGAAAGAAGGACTACGCGACCAGGCTGCTTCTGCCGTACCTGATGATATGGTGACAAAGTTTCAGTTAATCGGCACACCGGCGATGATTGCTGATCGATTGCAGGTATACAAAAAAGTAGGGATAAACTGCATTAATGCACGACTCGCGCCAGATAAAGATGGCGACAAGATAGAGTTGTTAGAACAGTTTATGGACATAGCTAATGGCGCTTAACGCAACTTATAGATCTGGGCAACGCAGCAGTTAATCCTGCTTAGATTTTGCAGCACTCACCATATCGCGAACGTCCTTAAGTAGAGCTTTTGCATTAAACACTATGCCATTTTTTATGGTGTAGTTAACACCACCCACCCGCTCCAGTTGGCCGGATTTTCGATTAAGCTGCATATGCCCGGTTCCATACAACAGTTTAAAATTGGAAACAGGATTTCCCGCAACCAATATAATGTCTGCCTTCTTGCCGGGTACGATTGAACCTATTTCTTTTTCCAAACCCAATAGTTCAGCGCCATTGAGGGTGGCAGCCTGTATCACTTCAAGCGGATGGAAGCCTGCTTCCTGAAGCAATTCCAGCTCCCGAATATACGCAAAGCCATACAACTTGAAAATAAAACCTGCATCCGACCCTGTGACTACACGCCCACCGGCATTTTTGTATTCGTTTATAAATCGCATCCAGAGTTTAAAATTATGGTTCCAGGCAACCTCATCCGCAGTCGTCCAGTCAAAATGGTAGGAACCGTGCAATTTCGGATCAGGCATAAAGAATTTTTGTAATGCCGGTAAGGTGTAGTCTTTGTGCCACTCTGCGTCGCGGGCGCGCATCACATCTCGATTCGCCTCATAGATGGTAAATGTTGGAACCAGAGTTAAACCCAAATCCACCAGTTCGTCCCGGACCGAATTCCACTTAACTGATCCAGGCGCTGCAGCCTGTTTCCAAAGTCGCCCCGCCTGGCCAAAACGCCATTGCTCATCAGAATAATTGTAATCAGCCGGGTAGTCCTGAATGGTCTGACCTTCAAACAAGGCCTCAGGCAAGCCATACCAGTGATCAAGGCTACCGAGCCCCAGCCGGGCACTGGTTAAAGCATTGGTGTGATAAACGCCGGATTGGTCGTGATGATTGGCAGTACCGATACCAAGGCGCTTAGTTTCTTTGAATACCGCATTCATAGCCTCACGCGTTCCACCACGTAATTTCACACCATCTGCACCTTTCTTGTGCACCGCACGAACCCATTTGATTGCCGAAGCCGCATCTGTAGCACTGTTTCCCGGAAACATGCTGTATGCAATAATTCTTGGAGCAGTTATCAGATCTTTTGCGCTTCTTTTCTTATGCGCAAGCGTCCAGTCAAGACCCATTGTTGAGCCGGTATCACGAACCGTGGTGATGCCATGACCCAACCACAATTTGAAGACATATTCCGGTGGTGTTATCGGCCCAGCGAGCCCCTGCCCAGGGTTACCGATGTGAACATGTGCGTCTATAAACCCGGGAAGTGCGTACTGGCCAGTCGCATCGATGATCTCATCACCAGCCTGCTCCTGAACCTGGGAAGTTTCTATGCTCTTAATTTTATCCTGCTCAACTATTATCGTTACCGGCCCACGGGGCGGCGCTCCCTGCCCATCAATCAACATGACATTCTTGATAACTAGCCGGGCAAAGGGGCCCCTGCCTTCGCCTACCGGCCTGTCGGGGGCAGGCTCGGGAATCGTTATACCTAAAGTGGTGACCCGTTCTGCCAGCTCTTCTCCGGGTTGCACCGCTGCGTGCATAAAAATAGCCAGCAAAGAAATAGTGAAAAACAGACTGGGTCTTAAGATATACACTGGTTTCTCCGAACTTACGTGGCTGTTCTGGTTTCTTTTTCTATTCTGCCATAGTTGACAGGTTCTTATGTAAAGGATGGAACCCTTAAGTTTGAAGAGGATACTATTGCCGAGAATTGGGGGCGAATCTGAAGATCAAATAACTTTATCGCTCGACAACTGATCCAGAGTTTTTACGCTAACCCCAAGCCAGGTGCTGAGAACCTCTCGACTGTGTTCTCCTAACCTGGGAAATGTTTTAAGGGCGGTACGATCAAACTCCGAATATTGAATGGGGCTACCAGGCAGTACCACATCACCAAGTTCCTCATCCTGCATCCAGTTTAACATACCACGTTCATGCATGTGCGGGTCGATACGCACATCTTCAATGCTCTTTGCCGGAGACACCGGCACCTTTAACGCCCGCATATTGGCAAAGGCTTTGGCTACAGGGAGATCTTCAGCCCAGCCTTCTATTGCAGCATCAATCTCAGCAGCGCAATTACCGCGCAGCCTGGGGCTGGAAAAACGATCATCATTGCCCCACTCCGGTTTTCCAATAACCTGCGCAATGCGACCCCACTGACCCTGGCTAACACAGATAAGTGCCAACCAGCCATCCTTGCACTGATAGGTTCCATACGGGTATGCACCTCCAGGCGTTCTTCGACTATTACGGTCCGGTATCTCACCTGTACGTTGAAGCACTGAATATTCTGAACTCAAGGTGAAATACATACTTTCTAGCATAGAAACTTCTACACGCGTGCCTTTACCGCTCTGTACACCCGGCTTGTCACGGGCATACAACGCGGTTAGCACACCCGCATACATATGCGCTCCACTCATAATGTCACACGGAGCACCACCTGCCCGAACTGGAGGTTGCCCCACGTCACCGGTGGCCCACATAATTCCACCTGCTGCCTGAATGGTATGATCCATCGCTAACAGATCAGCATCGGGGCCGCTCAATCCATAGCCAGTACCGGAGGCGTAAATAAGTTTTGGGTTTCTTCTATTTAGAACTTCCCAGCCAAGCCCCAATCTGTCCATTGTTCCAACGGCAAAGTTTTCCAATAATACATCGGCCTTGTCTACCAGACGTAAAAACAAAGATTTGCCATCCGGGTTTTTTAGATCCAGCACAAGGCTCTTTTTGTTGGAGTTAAGCATGGCAAATGCCATGGGGGTTTCAGACTGACCCGAACCCCGCATGCGTTCACCTCCCGGTGGTTCAATTTTTACTATTTCCGCCCCAGCCATAGCCATTAGAAAGGCAGCATAAGGACCCTGATAAATCTGGGTAAGATCCAGCACCCTGATACCGGACAATGGCTGGCTTGAAATTGAACTCACAACCTGGCTTCTTTTAGCTGATTGCGACGCACCTTACCGGCATCGTCTCTCAATGGTTCGTTTACAAACTCGATAGTTCTCGGGAGTTTGTATCGCACCAGTCGCTCGGCAAGATGTGCCAAAAGATCTTCTTCATTTATGTCATTATCAGGCACATCTACTATGGCGTGTACGGTATTTCCCAGATCTGAATGAGGCAATCCAATAACCACAGATGAGCGCACACCTTCCATCGCATCGATAGCTGCCTCTACCTCCGCTGGGTAGATATTTGCTGCGCCGCTTAAAATCATGTCTGCCAGACGATCAGACAAATACAGGTATCCGTCCTCGTCCATACGGCCAATATCACCCAGACTTTCCCAGCCTCCCTCAAGACTTTTCGCTTCAGCGCCGATATACCGGTAAGTTGTGCCCTGGCCGAGATCGGGCCGCATAAATACTTCCCCGGTTTCGCCGACAGGAACGGTTTGGCCATCTTCGTCCACCACTTTCATTGTACAACCCGCCACCGGCTTACCGACTGAACCCACATGACTCAACCACTCTTCTCCAGAAATAATAGTGGTGCCCTGCCCCTCGGTGCCGCCATAGAGTTCCCAGATACACGAAGCACCCAGCCAGCCAATATAGGCCTCTTTAAGCCATGTAGGGCAAGGCGCTGCAAGATGCCAAAGCGTTGAGAGCGACGAGAGGTCATACTTCAATCGCTCCTGATCTGGTAGATTCCAGATGCGCTGCATCATGGTCGGCACCATATATACCGTATCAATTTTGTGATTTTCGATAAGACCCAGGGTCTGTTCAGCGTCAAAGCGCGTGGTTATGACAACCAGGCTGCCTTTGAACAGACTCTCCATAGCCCAAAGAAAGGGGCCATTGTGGTACAGGGGCCCAGGAATCAGAATTGAACTCTGTGCTTTCAGATTAAGCAGCTCCGCTTCAGTATCTACATGTCCGGGGCGAGCCGACACAATCAGCTTCGGACGTCCGGTACTACCTCCCGATGTCATTACTTTATATGACGCAGAGGTAATCTCCGGCAATTCAGCGTCGCTCAAGGCGCGGTCTGGTTGGTAGCCTGGAGATAGCGAGGGAATGGATTGTTGCACTCCACTTTCAGCCGAACCAAATCCGACCAACAGCACGGGCTTGCCAACCTCAATAATCGCCTGCCTTTCATAAATCGGGAGTTTTGCAGACACCGGGAGTGGAGTAGCCCCCAACTTCCAGGCAGCAAAACACGCTTCAAAAAACTCTATCCCGTTACTAAGCCCCACCAGAACAAAATCGTCGGCTTTTACACCCAGGCTTTGATAGGCTCGCGCAAGACGATTAGAGGACGCCTCCAGATCGGCAAAACTGATAGACGATTCTTCGTGGGCAACGGCTGTGGAATCCGCCTGAACATCGCACCAGGTTTTTAGTATTCTGGACAGTGAAACAATAGCCATATTTTGACATCCCGATTATCTGGTTAATCCCTGCCCTGCCTTTGCAGCAAGACCTGAGGGAGCACAAAGACTATCATACAAAGAACCATATTCTAGACTCAGGAAACCCTATGAATCAGGTAGTAATTGTAGACAGCATTCGTACTGGACTGGCCAAGTCCCACCGCGGCACGTTCAACCTCACGCGGGCAGACGACCTTGTCGCACACTGTGCAGACGCTATCCTCGAACGCAACCCTGCCGTCAATGGTGGCGAAATTGAAGACCTGATTCTGGGCTGTGGGCGACAAATTGGAGAACAGGCACTGAACATCGCCAGAGACAGTGTAATTCTCAGCAAACTTCCGGTCAGTGTACCGGGTACTACCATTAGCAGAGCTTGCTCCTCAGGTCTGAATTCCATTGCCTTCGCCGCAAATCAGATTGCGAGTGGTTGCGCTGAAGTTATGTTGGCAGGCGGTGTTGAATCTATTACCGGGCTCAATCGTGGAGAGCCTGCAGTAAATGATTCCAACGAGCGATTGTTATCTGATCACCCGGAAATTTTTATGGCCATGGGAAACACCGCTGAAGTAGTAGCAAAGCGTTACAGCGTTAGTCGGGAAGCACAGGATGCCTACGCATTACAGAGCCAACAAAGATACGCTTCGGCAGTAGAAAAAGGCGTAATTGCAGAGGAAATAGCACCAATGACCGTTCAGTGGGAAAAGTTGATACATCGGAAAACCAAAGAAACAGAAATAATTACCGGTACCGTAGATAAGGACGAATGTAACCGCGTGAACACTACACTTGAAGCGCTTGCCGGGCTAAAGCCCGTATTTGAAGAAGGCGGTTCAGTTACTGCGGGCAATTCATCTCAGTTGTCTGATGGTGCATCAATGAGCCTGCTAATGAGCGAACGTCGCGCGGAACAGCTTGGCCTGGAACCCATGGGTTATTTCAGGGGCTTTGTGGTAGCCGGCTGTGAACCCGAAGAGATGGGAATAGGACCTGTATTTGCAATACCAAAATTGCTTAAATACAAAGGATTGAGTATGGACGATATCGACCTGATAGAGCTCAACGAAGCCTTCGCATCCCAATGTCTGTACTGCCGCGACACCTTGCAAATAGACAACGACAAGTACAATGTTAATGGCGGCTCCATTGCAATAGGCCATCCATTTGGCATGACCGGAGCAAGGCTTGTTGGCACTCTGCTGCGCGAACTAAAAAGGCGCAAACAAAAACTTGGAATAGTCAGCATGTGCATTGGCAAAGGCATGGGAGCAGCCGGTTTGTTTGAGTCTATCTAACACAAAACTTAAGTCGCTATGCCTGTACCTTGTCCTGCGGCTTTCTAAGTGCAATAGCTTCCATGATCTGGCGGTGCCCGTCACGGGTAATTTTATAGCGCAGGTAAAACAACACTCCCACCATGGAAGCTATTGACAGGATGGGGCCCTCGGTTAAGCCCAACCACCATACAACATCCAAAGGCACCGTACCA
>Ga0256847_1000408_pt1 | contig 27820 bp, 19 predicted proteins | sample TeddybearmetaG_FD_189099 | JGI IMG/M metagenome (GOLD analysis project Ga0256847, IMG submission 189099) | Hydrothermal vent microbial communities from East Pacific Rise, Pacific Ocean - Teddybear | ecosystem: Environmental > Aquatic > Marine > Hydrothermal vents | place: Pacific Ocean: East... | reverse complement strand
TCACCTGAAACACAACTTACAATACACTCAATTTTTACTTCGAGGCATCGCTAAAGTAAAAGCAGAGTTCACCTTGATGTGCTTAACTCATAATTTACGCAAACTGGCCAATCATCTCAAAATCAAATATTTTTGGTTGGTATTGTGTAACATATGGCTCAATATCGCGTATAGACAACGCTTTGGCACAGACATTTTAATTTGGAAAATAATATTCCGAAAATCAACAAAATACTATATATATAAATAAGTAAATATGTAATATTATTATACAATTACGGTCAACCTGAATTGCTATCAAGAGAAGGAACGAGAAAGCGGTGGGAAGCCTAGAGCAACTATGTATCATCCACCCACCGCTTGCGCGTTCCCTCCCTTGTCGATTATCGCCGCCACTCTCCGAGATCGGTCTGTCCCCTAGACTTTTTGTTTTACTTTTTTGGCAATAAGACTGAGCAATCTTTTATAAATTAAAAGTGAAAATGAAGTTTTCAAGCGAAGGAACGCGTTAGCGATAGGTGGCTAAAACCCCGATGATAAGCGCATAATAAATTAAAATTCTAATCATCATAATCTACTAATGTACCTTTGAAAATCAAATATTTTAGAACTCTATAATTAGTATAAAACAAATTTCGTTCAATTTGTTTTGCACACATTTGCACTTTTTTACATTCCTTTTACTTAAAATATTGTTTCTTTGATAGTATAAATAATATCATGAAAGCTAAAATATTTGGAACATTTATAGGGTTGTTTTTAACCATGACAGTCTTTGCTCAGGTTAATTCTCACTATTGGTCACATCAATATGGATCCAGAGGACTTTTACTAAATGGGTCTGTAATAGCATCCGTCAATGATGAGACAGCTATATACTATAATCCAGGATCAATGGCATTGACCGATGATTTTGGGTTGTCATTATCACTTGTAACACCTACATATTCTTTACTTAGAACCACTGATTTTTTAGGAGAAGGTACTTCTTTCGCAGATCAGGGATTGGGGCTTGCACCAGGTTTAGTAGCGGCAATGCTCAAACCTTTTGGTACTGACAAAATTACACTAGGTATTGCTACTTTTACCCGTTTCAAATCGGAAGTAAATGTAGAAGATCGAATAGTAAAGGAAGTACCAAATAGTGCAAATCAAATCTTTTTAGGAGATGTAGATTTTAATAGAAAACTATCGGAAACTTGGCTCGGGCTCGGATTATCATTTCGATTACGTAAAAATTTAGCTATAGGATTTACACAGTTTCTAACTTGGCGAGGAGAAAATGTTGGTCTGAATTTTAGAAAAGAAATTTTGGACAGAGATAATCCAGCCAATTTGATAGCGGGATGGAGATCAAATTTTCAATATGGATATTCTGCAAATGGTGGATCATTGACAAAGTTTGGACTCTGCTGGCAACCTTGGAGTTTTAAGATTGGAGCTACATTCACGACGAGTACCTATGGTCTATTTCTGCAAGGAGCCGATTATGAATTTGAAGATCAAAAAGTATTTACAGACAATACTTCAACTACATCTTCAAATGATAGGTCTGTAGATTTGAATGATTATCAGACTCCATGGTCAATAGGGTTTGGATTGGAGATTCCAATTGGTGGAAGTAAATTGTCTATTTCTACAGAATACTTTACCAAAGTAGAGAAGTACACTTTGATCGATGACACCGATGATCCACTGAATGGCTTATCCACTGATCCTGAATTGACTACAATAAGCATAGGCCAAGCCAATGAGCAAGTACTTAATGTAGGAATAGGAATTGAGAGAAGTTGGAAAAAGAGATATACCTGGTTTTATGGATTTAGAACAGACTTTAGTCCTCGGAGCTTATTTGATTTAGGAGAAGGCGTTTCTTTTTTAGCTAGTACACCAAATATTTACCATATTTCAACTGGTGGTGCTTATGCATATCGTAAATCTCAATTTAGCTTAGGACTTGACTATGGATTTGGCTATAAAAAAGGAGGAAAACAATTGACAGATATATCTGATGTCAATGTTGATAATATATTTCAATTCAGTGGCGAAGATGCGGTGAAAACTTTCGTTCATCAATTGTCACTTTATATCACTTACGATTTGTAACTTAGCACTACGTTAAGATTTTTGGTTCTAAGAAAAGATATTCTTTTCCAGTAGAATTTTAATTAATAATGTCTTAATTATGATATTTAATTAAGGTGTCCCAATGTTAGTTTCCATTTAGCCAGTATTAGTTTTTTAGAAAGGGATATTTAAGTCTTAGCAATACCAATCTACATTTATAGACAAAAAAAGCATGGGGAAAAATAGAGAATTAATAGATAGAGAAATATTCTTTGGTAATCCAAAGATAGCAGCAGGTAATCTTTCGCCTGATGGGCAAAAGATCGCCTTCATGAAAACTTATAATGGTATTATGAACCTTTTCGTTAAGGATGTTGATGAAGATTTTGAAGCTGCGAAAGTTTTAACTAAAAGTAAATCTCCGATATTAGGATACTTTTGGACCAAAGACTCTAAGTATATCCTATATGTAAATGACCAGAATGGAGATGAGAATCTAAATATATACAACGTAGTTCCTTCAGAAGATTGGAGTGAAGACTCTAATAGCAATTTGACTCCATTAGATGAAGTTAATGTCCAAATTTATAAAGTAAGTAAAGAAAATCCTGATCTTTTATGGGTAGGTATTAATGAAAGAGATAAGGCATGGCACGATCTTTACCTTCTAAAAATTAGTACTAAAGAACTTACATTATTATATCAAAATGATGAAAGAATTACAGGATGGGAGTTTGATTGGGATGAACAAATTCGTTTGGCGTACAGGACTGATGAATATGGGTTTTCAGAAATACTATCCGTTAAAGGCCTTAAGGAATTCAATCTTATTTACAAGACAAACCTTCAGGAAAGTGCATATATAACTGGTTGGGATGAAAAGAATGAAAAAGCTTATTTGGTATCCAACAAAGGTAAAGTTGATTTGTCTACCTTATATATGTTTGATGTTGAGTCAGGAGAAGTTGAGGTTTTAGAAAGTGATCCTGATAATGAGGTTGATTTTGGAAGTTTGATATTGCATAGACACACCAGAGAAATTTTATCTACAATTTATATAGGAGACAAGCCGAGAAGATATTGGCGCAATGCTCAATGGAAGGAGATGTTTTCAAAATTTGAAAATAGATTTCCAAATCGGGAAGTAGGCATTACCAGTACTACAGAAGATTATCAAAAAATGTTGATCAGTATAAGTGGAGATAAATATGCATCTGAAGTATGGATGTATGATAGAGAAAATGATACATTTCTTTATCAATATACTGCACGGCCAGAATTAAAAAAGGTCGAAGATAGATTGTCCCCGATGCAACCGATTCAATATGAAAGTAGTGATGGATTGAAGATTTCTGGATATTTGACCTTACCTGTTTCTGTTGAAAGTAAACAGAATTTGGCCTGTGTTATCTTGGTGCATGGAGGTCCAAAAGGTCCGAGAGATTACTGGGGTTATGATGGAGAAGTTCAATTTTTAGCGGATAGAGGCTACGCTGTATTACAGCCAAATTTTCGAGCTAGTGGCGGATTTGGAAAGAACTTTTTAAACGCTGGAGATAAGCAATGGGGTAGACTAATGCAAGATGATATTACCTGGGGAGTGAAGTTTTTGATAAAGGAAGGTATTGCAGATCCTAGTAGAGTAGCTATTATGGGAGGCAGCTATGGAGGTTATGCTACACTCGCTGGGCTTACATTTACTCCAAACTTATATGCTTGTGGAGTTGATATTGTTGGACCTAGCAATTTGTTTACCTTACTTGAAAGTATCCCACCATATTGGGAAGCAGGTAGGAAATGGCTTTATGAAATGACTGGAGATCCAGATACCGAAGAAGGACAACAATTATTGAAAGCATCAAGTCCACTGTTCTCAGCTGGAAAAATTATTAAGCCTTTAATGATTGTGCAAGGCGCGAATGACCCAAGGGTTAAAAAAGCTGAGTCAGATCAAATAGTTGAAGCGCTAAAAGGAAATCAGCAACCTTGTACTTATCTATTAGCAGAAGATGAAGGGCACGGATTTAGAAAACCACTTAACAAGATGGCTTTACATGCTGAAATCGAAAAGTTTTTTGCCACGCATCTAGGTGGAATTTATCAAGAAGAAATAAAGGAAGAAGTACAAGAAACGCTTGAAGCATTGCTTCAAGAATAGATTAGCGATGTATTAGCGATGGAATCACTTAGCGTGATTCCATCGCTGAATATACCTGAACGCTGAAAGCAAACAAAAAAAGGGTTGAACAATTCATTGTTCAACCCTTTCATTTTTTTACAAGTAATATTTACTTATATGCTTTTTCTTGCTTAAGCTCTTTCACCAATAGAAAGTAAAATACTGCTCTGTATTTAGATGGGTTTGATTTTCCCATAGTATCAATTACACTAGCAATAGCATCATCTAATTTTTTTCCATCTTTTAGACCAAGCTTCTTGATAAGGAAATTGTTCTTAACTCTTGCCATCTCATCTGGATCTGAGCTAGATACTTTGCTCGCATCAGCTTTATAAATGTTTGGCCCCACACCTTTAGTTACAGCCGTAAGTAGGTCTTTATCTACGTTTTTTACACCTAACTTGTCTGTCAAGTTAGCGTAGTAAGTATCTACTTTTTCTTGAAATTTTGACATACTATTTTTTTTTGTTAATTAACTAAAACAACACAAATTCAATAATATATGTGCTGTACTTCGAGCACTAAGTTAACAAATTATTTATTTGAATAATGTGTTAAAATGTTAAACTTTAAACAAGACTTAGCGAATTTTTGATCTAGCATACCATTTCAGTGCTTAACTTAGGAATGATTCAATAATAAAGTAACATTTTCTACTTGTTATTTTATCTTTCTACGGCGTTAAAAAGCCTCGCCAATGCGCTGCATTGTCTACGTTTTTTTCCTTGTTGAAAAATAAAATACCTGCGTATAAAAGCGTACTTTATTAATGTATCATTCCTTACCTTTAAATATGTTTTTCTTGATGTTGGATGTATTATTTTTTCAAGAATTTTACTTACTCTATCACTCTCTGTAAGAAAGCCATCATGTCCCAAATTTGAGGAAATCTCATAGAATTTAGCATTAGGTATATGTTCCGTAATTCTTATTTGTTCAGAAGTTGGAAATAGAAAGTCGGAGTTTATGCCAATTACGATTGTATTTGATTTTATATACGATAGTGCTTTCTCGATACTACCTCGATTTCGACCAACATTATGACTATCCATAGCTTTAGACAATAGCCAATATGAAAAAGCATTGAACCGATTTATTAGTTTATTTCCTTGATATCTTTGATAAGATGATGCCTTAAAATTATCTGTCTTTTGGTCATTATCTTTTTGAGTAGAATTATAACCTGAACTTGTTCTGTAACTCAGTAAGGCTATAGATCTTGCAGCGCACAATCCAAGCTGGCCTGCATCATCTCTCTTTTCTTTCCATGTTTGGTCGGCTTCTATAGCCAACCTCTGGCTTTCATTGAAAGCAATGCCATATGGTGAATGTTGGGCATTAGTGGCGATCAATCCAAGATTCACTATTTTGTTTGGTTCAGCTATTGCCCATTCCAAGGCCTGTTGACCTCCTAGACTTGAGCCAATTAATGTATTTATTTTTAAGAGTCCTAGATGAGTCCGCAACTTTATAAAACTGTTCACTATGTCTCGATTTGAAAGTATAGGAAAATCATGATAGTACTTTTTGTCAGTTGATGGATTGATATCTAATGGATTGGTACTTCCATAATGAGATCCAAGGCAATTGGCACAAATGATAAAATGATCTTTTGGGTTTATTGTTTTATTCTTGCCTACTACTCCAGGCCACCAATCAGTAGGATCAGAATTTGCGGTTAATGCGTGTATGATCCAAATCACATTTGATTTATCAGCGTTTAGATTCCCAAAAGTCTGATAAGCCAACTTGAATCCGGAAAGTGATTTTCCAGATTCAAGTTGAAATGCATGATCGTAGTTGAAATATTTTATTTCCGACATTTTAAAAATGAGTTATACAGCTACAGCTCTAGGTTGAGATTCTGATTGTTGGTTTTGAGCACCTATACTGTCAAATGAATATTGTAGATCAGTTTTGATGTCATCAATATGTTCTATGCCAACAGACAATCTCAATTGATTCGGGTATACACCCGCTTTAAGTTGTTCTTTCTCTGAGAGCTGTTGATGCGTAGTTGCAGCAGGTTGTATGATCAGTGTTTTAGCATCTCCTACATTTGCCAGATGACTTACTAATTCTAGATTGTTGATGAATTCTTCAGCGTCATTTTTATCACCCTTGAGATTAAAACTTAAGACTCCACCAAAACCATTTTTAAGATATTTTTTCGCTAAGTGATTGTATGGACTAGAAGCAAGACCAGGATAATTTACAGATTCTACTTGTGGGTGTATAGATAACCAATGTGCCAATTCAAATGCATTATCTACTGTTCGCTGTACTCGGAGTGAAAGTGTTTCTAATCCTTGGATTAATTGAAATGCATTGAAAGGGCTCAGTGCCGCTCCAAAATCTCTAAGTCCTTCGACTCTTGCTCGAATAGCAAAAGCAATATTTGGCAGATCTAATGGATTGTCTACACCAAAAACATCAGAAAATACCAAGCCATGATATCCTTCTGAAGGCTCTGAAAAGTCAGGAAATTTGCCATTTCCAAAATCATATTTCCCTCCATCGACTATTATACCTCCGATACTTGTACCATGTCCTCCAATCCATTTGGTTGCGCTCGCAGTTATGATGTGTGCTCCATGATTTAAAGGTTTGAAAAGAAAACCAGCCGCTCCGAAAGTATTATCTACAACAAGAGGAATATTGAACTCCTCTGCCAATGAAGCTATAGCCTCAAAATCCGGAACATTGAATTGTGGGTTGCCAATAGTTTCTAAATAAAGTGCTTTTGTGTTTTCATCGATCAATGATCTGAAGCTTTTTGGATCGTCTCCATCAGCAAATCTTGCTTCAATTCCTAATCTTTTGAATGCGACTTTAAATTGATTGAAGGAGCCTCCGTACAAGTAAGAAGTGCTCACGAAGTTGTCACCATTTCTTAAGATATTGTTTAGAGCAATGAACTGAGCTGATTGACCCGATGCTGTAGCTAGAGCTGCAACTCCTCCTTCAAGTGCAGCTATTCTTTTTTCGAAAACATCAGTCGTTGGATTCATGATTCGAGTGTAGATGTTTCCAAACTCTTTTAGAGCAAAAAGGTTTGCACCGTGTTCTGCATTCTTGAACACAAAAGATGTTGTTTGGTAAATGGGTACTGCTCGTGCTCCTGTTGTAGGATCAGCTTCTTGTCCAGCATGCAGTTGTAATGTTTCATATTTGTAATTTCTAATCTGATTTGACATAATGGAATAAATTTTTGTGAATTATTGAATAGGAATAATTTGAAAGAAATCAATATTGACATGCGGATAGCCCAAAAGCTATAGCCTTCAACTATGATTTACTAATTCTCGACTTGTGAAATATGTAAAATATAGAATGAAGTGTCGATTAGTTGCAACAACAGCAACAACAACACATCATGCAAAGCATCTTTGATGCTTGAGTAAGGATAACCTTGTAGGGTTTGAGTTTGATTCCGAATTTTGAAGAAGAGTTGTACATTTTTTTAATTCATTAATAATTATATCTCCCAATATTGGGTAGGACTTGGCACCTTGCTTTTAGTAGGTTGCCTGAGGGTCAAAGAGCCTAATCTCTCGCCTCATCTGTATAAAGACTTACGAATCCAACATACTTAATTCGGATTTTGTCGTAATCTTTCGACGCTGTAAATTTATGCTATAATTTTCCAATTTACCTAATCTGATTTCAACTATTAACTGATCTTTAAGATATTGAGCGAATTTGACAGGAGGGGTGTGTTCATTCAAAACGTTGACATGTAAGTAGATACATTAGAATTTAGGAAGGGAAAAAATATTTGAAAAAAAATTATTATTTGTCTTCTTTGATGAGAAACTAAATTTCTTCACAATTTCTACTTTTATTTTTCTTCTTCGGTAGGTAACAGTTTTAATCTTCTAGGATGATTTAGTGCTTTTTTGGATGTTACAAAATCTTTCTTCCAAAGTACTCTTTGCAAATCTTTTCTTACTGCGGGGCTCGTATAAAAATATCTGTGATTCCCAATTTTACTAGTGAGATCATCATGGTCTGTAATGACCGAAACATCTATTATCCTAAAATTTTCTGGCAGTAATTTGATATCATGAAACCCACTCAGTCCTAATCTATCTGATGAATTTAGAAGTTTTGACATTCCTAAAGTTCGATCATTATTGTGCATGTAAATGGTAATATCGTTGACAATTTTTTCTAATCCATACAAAGGCTCTCCCTCTTCAAAAGTATTGCTCTCGATATCTGCTCCGACCGAAACGAATTGATCAATTAATATTTCATCTTTGTCAATGAGGTCGCTTTCATTGATCATATGCTGAAAGACCCTATTGCCCATGGAGTGACAAAGGAAATTTATTTTGTATTTCGAATCATTTTCATCCAGAAAGTCTTTCAAAAATGAACTCAAATAATCCCCTTTAATTCGGGCAATTCTTACTCCTTTTTTATAATCAAATGAACTGTCCCAAATGATAGACAAGATTACTTTTTGCTTCTTGTCAAGATTTTCATAAGTATCCCTACTTATACTTTGTATCATATTCTCCCATGCAAATTTTTTGTCTGCCCAAATTCCATGTATTAAAACATTCAATTTGTCAGATGTGTTTTTATGAGATAGGGTAGTGAATATTAGATTTATCATACTATCCATGGAGGTAATAGATGGATCTACAACTCGCTTTGGAGAATATTTTTCATCATAGGTGACTCTGCCAAATTCTAATTCAAATTTAGATTGATCGCTTCCATCAATTTTAATGTAAAAATGTGTTAAATCTGATTGAGCATCAGCGAATTGTGAAATTATCGAAAACATTGAAAGCAATAATAATCTTTGAAACATGATCTAATATAGTGTAATATCTTACTAACGAATCAGGTTGATAATAAGTTTAGATTTGAATGGTTTAATATGGTTAAGGTATGAGGTTTAAGATGCAAGGCTAGATGTTGACATTTAATGTTGTGTCAACATCTGACCTTGTACCTTAAACCTCAAAACCCTAAACCGATTATTTTTTTTTACAAGAAAAATTAATCCAACGCCTCCGGCGCTTCCATCAATTGAAAAAACTGATCTAGTCTTGGTTGGATGATAATTTCTGTCCTTCTATTTTTACTTCTGCCATTGGCTGTTTCATTGTCCTCTTTCGGAATGTAGGAAGATCTACCCGCAGCAGTCAATCTGGTAGGATCTACATAGTGATCATTGGCCAAAGACCTGACGACAGCGGTGGCCCGCATCACACTCAGATCCCAATTGTCACCAATACATCCGTTATTCATAGGTACATTATCAGTGTGGCCTTCTACCATCACTTCTAATTCATAATGGTCATTGATTACAGATGCTATTTTGCCTAATACTTCCTTCGCTTTTGCATTAATCACAGAACTTCCTGATTTAAAAAGAAGCTTATCTGATATAGAGACGTGAACCAATCCACCTCTTACTTCTACTTGAATATCTGAATCATTGATATTAGATAATGACCGTTTAAGGTTCATAACTAAAGCTAGATTGACCGAATCTTTGGATTGCACTTTTTTATTCAATTCCTCAATGTAAGCTGTTTGACGACTTATATTTTCTAGTGATTTTTGAATGCTCTCTGCTCCAGTTTTACTTACCACCGATAGGTCAGACATTCTATCTAGAAGACCAGTATTAGTAGATTTCATCGTTTCGATTTGGTCTTTTAGCTGTACGATTTGCTGGTCCTTAAGGTTTAATTCTTTATTCTCGCAAGAGGTCAATAAAATGAACATCACGAATATTGGAATAAGGTTTTTCATTTCTTCATATTTAAAGTCAAAATTAATTTGGCTCAAGTGGGAAAGAGTATATGAAAGATTGAAAAATATGATAGGATTGAAAAATTAAATTATTTATAATCTTTCCAAACGCTAGAATTTTTAGACCTCTCAAATCATTAAACTCAATCTTAAACGAGTTTAGTTCGAATTGAAGTATTAATTAAGTTGAAAAGCATTAAAACAGATTCTTTGATTCTGCAAGCTTGTCTAAGCTTCCACTTTCTAAAAGCAAGAATAGAGTTGGATTGACTAAAATTTTGTTACTCAGGTGTTAACGCTTTATGTTCTATATCAATGTTTTAGAATAAATCGCTTCCTTGTAGGGAATAGAAAAATCTAAATAGTACATAGCTTATGGAGAACAAATGGTCGTTAATCCCGAAAATGTAGGATTCATTAATCTCTTAGGGTTTAATTCCCCGATGCTTGCATCGAAACTTTAACTTTAACTGAATCCTTTGTGCGTGTGATATGTGCGTATTTCGGTTTGTCTTTTCTATTTTGTGGGCATTTTAGATTAGGTTAAATCTGAATAAAAGAAGCATAGCCATGACTGGGGGACTGACCGATCTCGGAGAGTGGCGACGATAGTCGACAAGAGAAGGAACGCGTAAGCGGCGGTTGGCCAACAGGGGCAATAGTTTCTGCACGTTGCTATCGCATTCCTTCACTTGAAGTACTGTCGTACTTAACTCAATTGCATTGAGACTGTTCAGTCACAAGGCGAAAGTCGGATTGAAATAGAGATTATCAATTTTAAAAAAAAGTAATTGCCAAATGCACATAGTGATACCTCGTATGCTCGCATCGAGGTAGTTCATCTGAATCCTTTATGCGTGTGATACTTGTGCATTTCGGTTTGTCTTTTCTATTTTGTTGGCATTTTAGATTGGGCTAAATCTGAATAAAAAGAAGCATAGCCATGACTGGGGGACTGACCGATCTCGGAGAGTGGCGACGATAGTCGACAAGAGAAGGAACGCGTAAGCGGCGGGTGGCCAACAGGGGCAATAGTTTCTGCACGTTGCTAACGCATTCCTTCACTTGAAGTACTGTCGTACTTCACTCAATTGCATTGAGACTGTTCAGTCACAAGGCGAAAGTCGGATTGAAATAAAGATTATCAATTTTAAAAAAAAGTAATTGCCAAATGCACATAGTGATACCTCGTATGCTCGCATCGAGGTAGTTCATTAAAACCTACAGTGTGCAAGGTAATGAGGAGATTAAATTCATTTCTACATTTGGGATATTGGCTATTATAATAAGGATTGGGGAAGTCAAAGAATTCACTTGCGAAACTTTTAGGATAGATGTAAATGGCGAAGTGAGGAATTTCACTAAAAAATAAGAAAATATTATTTTATATTTACATTCTTTTATAACCAATTATAAATTTATTTTAGATATAATTTCAAGATCTTATTAAGCATAACTAATGCTAGTTAAATAATTTATTGATAAGCCGTTTGAAGGGTTATATCCGATCTGAAGTATAATTTTTAACCTAATTATTTCAAAAAAAAACGTATGAAGTTCAAGTTTTTATTTTTAATGCTAAGTGGATTGATATTATTTTCATGTGGCGAAGATGAACCAGAAATAGAGGAAGTTTGTGATGATTTATCAACACTTTTAATTGGTGTATGGGAATCAGATGAGAATCCAAGTGTTACAGTAGAATTTATGACAAGTAATCTTATCGTAGATGATGCTTTTTTGTTTGTGGATAATGATTTTGAGGTTGGAGATGTTGTAGGTAAAGTATATTCTGTAACAGGTAATGAGGAGATTGACTTTGCATATTCCAGCGGATTTAATTTTAGAAGTAGGAATGGAAAAGTCCAGGAATTTACTTGTGAAACATTTAGGATTTCAGTGAATGGGGCGATACGAAATTTCACTAAAAAGTAGAGAGGACAATCCCTAAAACCAAAAGCACCAAGCTATAAGAGATTATTGGCTTGGTGCTTTTTATTATATATTTCATTAAGATCAATTATTCTCCATATACAGCAGACACATAAGGTCCTGACATAAATGATTCAGGATCAATTTCAGATTGTAATACAGTCCCTTTCCAGTCTTTTTCGATCATCATTCTAGCCATCTCACAAAGTGGCGCAGCCGTCGTTGATTGGATTGCTCTTAAGTATTTATTACCGACTTTCGATGGAGCAACTTCATATGCTTTCTCAATTTTTCTTAGTCTGCCATTGCTGTCTTTTCCTGATACTGAAGCATATACAATGACTAAATCATCTTCTACTGAAGGGATTTGATCCAACATGGTCTTTTCTAAAACCTGAATTCGATCGTCTCCATCAGGAATATCTTTTAGAATTTTATCTACCCAAGCATAATGACCTGGTAGACGTAATGTCTTATAGTCTAAGTCTTTAATTTTACCTTCGAAAGCAGCAGGTAAATCAGCGGCACCTCCAGAAGTAAAGTTGTCTTCATATTCTTTACCATTGATATACAATATCTCTCTGCTTGAAAGTGCAGGAATATTCAATGTCTTATAATCTTTGACTACAACTGCATCCTTCAAATATTCAGTAGCTACTCCAATAGGACTCCATGTAAAGGCATAATAATGAGGTGCCCCAGCGTGTGGAGTGACAGCACCTACTTTCATAGTCATACTTTCCAACATATCATTATTGTACTCCGCTTTGAATTTATCATACAATTGACAAGCTAAGACATTGATAAATCCTGGAGCAAGTCCTGTCTGTAATACAAAAGCTGTATCTGCGCCTTTAGACAATTCCATGATGTCATTTGTCTCCTTTATATATTCTGTAAGATTGGCATAATGGCATTTGTGGACTAATGCTAATCTTGCCATTCTAGGTGCTTGACTCCCTGGAAGACAATCTAGAATAACATCACATTTCGAAAGTGCATTATTCAATTCTTCATTGCTTCCTGACATTGGCATAAGAACAGTATGAATTTGTGCTTCATGTGAACAGCCTTCAACAACAAAGTTCTTGGAAGATTCTAATGCCGTCTCACTGATGTCACCAATATAGACGGTGGATTCCAGAATGTTTTTGTATTCACATAATATTAGTGCTGCTGCCTGGCCAATTCCGCCTGCTCCAGCAATAAATATATTTGCTTTATTCATTAATTATATTTCGTTCATTAAAGATTAAATGCATTATTCTCTTTAGAATTGAAAGTGCATTTATTCTTTTAATAGTTAGGGTAATCAAATAATTGGAGCAAATGTATTATAATATTTTAAATACGAGTAAAGACAACGGAGAATATGAAAAATCAAGTCTTTATGAATATTGGTTTTATAGATTATCATACTCGAAATGACTTAAACTACCTCGTTGATATACAGGGAATTAAAATCTTGTCATAGATAGGCATCATCGATCCTTCCACTACGCATAGGCGTCAACCTAATAATCTAATATACATGTTTTTGTTATGGATAAGTGTCTATTCAATAGTTATTTAAGCCTAATATGTGTAGTTTATTTAGTTGAAAGCACAACTTAAAAAAGAGTATAGCCATGCCGCTAAACTGTGGGTGGAGGGAGCAGCATTAGCAGTATAGCCTTTTTAGCGGCTTGATTTCTTTGGTTCGTTTCTTCATCAAGGAAGAAATGAACGCCTGTCGCGGCGAGCGACCATACTTGTTTAAAAGTGAATACTTCGTTATTAACTTACAATTTGTACACGAAATGTATGACTTATACATATGAAATTATCATATATTAATATGTTATGTTGACGCGTATGTCCACTACGGGCATGATGACAATACACTAATGAGCGTAGGTCTACGAAATTTCTTGTAACCATATTAATTTTAAAGCTGCATGGCGCTTTTAGTAACTCGGAATGACATTACTAAACGTGCAATATGGATTACACAAACTAGTAAGGTGTATATCGCAAATAGTTCAATAAGCAGAAGAATCTTGAAAATCAATATCCAATGATACAAATCGAATTAAAATTATTCTTTTAAGATTTTGTGTATACGGCAGAACATACGGATCCTGATTGGGAAATTCTATACTCCCTAAATTCTATATCAAATATTCCAATGCTCAATTCTACATTGCAGTTTCTATATTCGACTTCAGTACCATTTACAATTATTTTGTTAGAATTGGATCCAGCTTCAATTATCAGTTCTTCAGGAAAAATATTTTCACCTTGAGTATTGGTACAGCTAGTTTGTAACGTTGTTGACGTTGGTGCAATTGTATAGATACCTATCCAATCTATTTGTTCACATTCTTCGTCATAACTGCATTGATAAAATGTAATTCCTACATAAAGTAATGATAAGCAAATAAGTATTTTTTTCATGGCTATCGTTTTGTTTTGTTTTAAATATTCGAAAGAATAGATAAAAATAATTTTTCACTTTGATAACGAAATATTAAGAATTAACGATGCCAGTACTTTAAAATTCATAGTATTGGCATTATATTTATTCATGATGAGAAGTTAAGGAGAACGGTAGAATTTAACATATTAGTATATATAGTAATATGTAACTACTTGAAAATAAATAGAAAATAATTTACATTTTATTGTAATATGTAAAAAGAGCTTCTATATTTGCATAGTCATTGCTTCCCAAAGGCAATGAATAATAACATTTTTTTAAGGATTCTCAAAACCCGATTTACCATGGCAAAGTCCAAGGCAAAAAAGTCGACTGCTAAAAAACCACTCGGTTCGTCTCTTAAGGATGAACGTATCCCAAAAGTATTAGGCGTAATTTCTATTTTACTTGCAATATACTTGACAGTGTCATTTGTATCTTACTTATATACATGGAAGACAGATCAGGATAAAGTCCTTGCATTCAGCTGGGAAGTATTATTTCAAAAAGACCTTACAGTAGATAATTGGTTAGGAAGATTAGGGGCTTTAGTCTCGAATGCTTTCTTTTATTGGGGATTTGGTTTGCCGTCTTCTGCAGTGATTGTATTGTTGTCAAAATTGGGAATTGATTTAATAAGAAAAAGACCTTTAAGAGAATTTTGGAACATGGCAAAGCATGTGTTATTGTTTATGGCCTTTGCTTCTTTATGTTTAGAATTTTTATTTAGAAATAGTGATTTTACCTGGGGTGGAGCATTTGGACAAAGTACATACATTTGGCTTAGTAATTTTATAGGCCAGGTTGGATTGTTCTTCCTTTTAGTATTTACGATGTTGATATTCTTTGTTTGGAAATTCAATCCAAATCTCGACAACATAGAATTTTCGACTCCATTTGGTAATCTCAAGATGCCATCAATGGATTTTTTAACCAATTTTAATTTAGATAGTGATCTCGATGGTGTTTCATCTGAGAATAAGAATAAAGCTGCGACTGCAAAAGTCCCTGAGAATGACGATACGTCGTACGTAGCCTTACGACCATCCGGGCAGGCACAAGAGGCCATTCCAAAAACCTCGGATTTGAGTGAAAAAGAGGGAGGTTCAATTTCAGATTTAGAATTTGAACTTCCCGAAACACTTGGTAAGAAAAGACCAAAAGTTGCAACTTCAGCAAAAATAGACCTTGAAATGGAAGTGAACATTCCAGAAGGGGCGGACCTTGATAGTAATGAAGAAATTAATCCTAGAGAACTTCATCCATTTGATGAATTAGTGCCGAAGTTTCAAGAGACTACTGTTCCTGAACAAATGGTAGTAAACAAAGAAAATGACATTGTTTCAAGTGAGCCATATGATCCTACTTTAGATCTTTCATCGTATGAATATCCAAAATTAGAATATTTAGAAACTTATGACGATCAGAAAATTACTATAGATCGATCAGAACTTGAGGCTAATAAAGATCAGATTATAGAGACATTGCTCAATTATAAGATAGAGATTACAAAGATCAGAGCGACAATAGGCCCGACGGTTACGTTGTACGAAATAGTACCTGCACCAGGCGTAAAGATTAGCAAGATTAAGAACCTTGAAGATGATATTGCATTAAGCCTTGCAGCGCTTGGAATCAGAATTATAGCTCCAATACCAGGTAAAGGAACAATAGGTATCGAGGTCCCAAATAAGAAAAAGCAAATCGTATCTCTGCGTGAGATGTTAGAATCTGAAAAATTTCAGAACACAAAGATGGCGCTTCCAATAGCATTAGGAAAGACAATATCAAATGAAGTTTTTATTGCAGATCTAGCCAAGATGCCTCACCTGCTGATTGCAGGAGCGACTGGTCAAGGTAAGTCAGTTGGTATTAATACAATTCTTTGTTCTTTGTTGTACAAGAAACACCCTTCACAATTGAAGCTGATACTTGTAGATCCTAAAAAGGTAGAGTTATTCCCATACAATAGTATTGATAAGCACTTCCTCGGGATGTTGCCAGATCAGGTAGAGCCTATTATTACAGATACTTCTAAGGTTGTGCAGACATTAAATTCTCTTTGTATAGAGATGGATGATCGTTATGATTTGTTGAAGAAAGCAAGGGCAAGAAATATCAAAGAATACAATGAGAAATTTACAGCAAGAAAGCTGAATCCTAACGATGGGCATAAGTTTTTGCCATACATCGTATTAGTAATAGACGAATTTGCAGATTTAATAATGACGGCAGGTAAGGAGATTGAAATGCCAATAGCGAGATTAGCCCAATTGGCAAGAGCGATTGGAATCCACCTGGTGATAGCAACTCAAAGACCGTCGGTTAATATTATAACTGGATTAATAAAAGCAAATTTCCCTGCAAGGCTAGCATTCAAGGTAACATCTAAAATCGATTCCAGAACTATTTTGGATACTGGAGGTGCTGATCAATTAATTGGAAGAGGAGATATGTTGCTGAATGTAGGTAGTAATGTTGTGAGATTACAATGTGCTTTTGTAGATACTCCTGAAGTAGAGAAAGTCATTGATCATATCGCTGATCAACAAAGTTATCCAACTCCTTTCTATTTGCCAGAATACAAGGAAGAAGAAGAACTTGGCGGAGGTGGCTCAAACTTGAAGTTTAGTGATTTGGACTCCATGTTTGAAGATGCTGCCAGACTGGTAATAGGCAATCAAAATGGATCGACTTCTAGTATCCAAAGAACAATGCAGTTGGGCTATAATAGAGCAGGACGTATAATGGATCAGATGGAGAAGTTGGGCATTGTTGGACCTGCAAGAGGTAGTAAACCTAGAGAAGTGAATTTCTTCAGTATTGATGAATTCGAGACTTTCTGGGAGAATTTGAAGAAGAATAAACTTTAATGTAGATTGCTCGGATGATTATAAAGAAGTCTGGCTTACCAATCTTTGCAAGCTTGAAATCCCTTTGCGAACTATGTCCGAGTCCCAAGCCTCCCGATAGTTATCGGGAAGGATAGGGTAGCTCTGTTTTTAATTCAACCGAATTCCTGACAATATGTAGTTGCTAGGATGTTTACTGTATAAGCATAGAGCCAAATTATAAAATAAGAATAAAGGGACTTGATTTTTCAGGTTCCTTTTTTCGTTTTAGCTCATTAGCTCTTAAGAGCTAAAAAAAACTTTAAAATTATACATCAAAAGCAAGTCGAATAGTTCTGCAGTCATCTTATTCACTAAACCTCCACTTTGTCCAAATCTTCCTTACCTTCACTTTTATGCATTCGAAGAAAGAAACGTTCAATAAGAATTCCTTTTTATTCAGAACATGGCAAGTTGAAAATCCAAAAGCCAATGTATTAATTGTACATGGATATGCGGAGCATTCTGGGAGATATGCTGAAACAGCAGGAGTATTAAATAAAGCAGGATTTTCGGTATATGCTTATGATAGGAGAGGAGAAGGTGAGTCAGGAGGTAAGAAGGCTGTTGTTAATAATTTTGAAGAGCAGGTGAATGATTTGATTTCTGTGATTCGTATGATAGAAAAGGGTGGTCGGAAATTATTTTTGTATGGGCATAGCTTGGGAGGTTTGATTACTACTAATTATGTGATAGATAATAATGCTATAGGAATAGATGGTTTGATACTGTCTGGACCTTTGTTGATGCCCGATGAGGATATGTCGCCATTTCTTCAGAAGATAGCTGGAATTGTTGGAAGGGTGCTTCCTTTTTTACCAGTAATCAAAGTTGATACATCATTGGTAACACAAGTGGAAGAAGAGAGAAAAGCATATGATGAAGATCCATTGGTCTTTCATGGATCGACTAATGCTAGAACGGCATTTGAGTTTTTAAGGACTATGAAATATGTACAGAAAAAATTCTCTGTTATAAGATTGCCATTTTTAGTAATGCATGGTGGTGCCGATAAATTGTCTAATCCAAAAGGTAGTCAAATGTTGTATGATATGGCAAGCTCTGAAGATAAGGCCATTAAGATCTTTGATGGGTTTTATCATGAAATCATGAGAGAGCCGGAAAAGCAGTTGTTTTTTGATGCTTTTACAGAATGGATTGAAAAAAGGACTTAGACCTTGATAATTTTTTAACCACAAGGATCACCAAGTTTTCACAATGAAGACCACCAAGTCAAATGTTGACATCCTATGTATTTTCTTCGTGAACTTCTTAGCGAACTTAGCGCCTTAGCGGTCAATAAAGTCACAACACTACCAATCTCTCCATCTCCATCACATCATCCACCTTCAACTCAACATTGAAGACCCCAGGATCAAATTTCTTAGTCCGAATCCGCTTCTTATAAACTCCACCATTCTTGAATTCATGATTTAATAAACTGAATACCTTATCACCATTACTATCCAAGACAGAAAGCTCTACACTTCCACCTTGTTTCAAGTAGAACTGGATAATTTGTTCATCACTATCTTCAATAGGAATCAACTTGAGTCCTTCGATTTTCGCCATTTCAAATTCTTGCCTAATCTGGGCTATTATTTCTTCTCTAGATTCAATCAGAGCAACTTTATTCGAAGTGTCTTCGCATGTATCTATTGCTGCAAGAAAGAGCGTATTCTCTCCCGTTTCGAAACCAACATCAAGGATGATAGACCCTCCACCTATAAAGCTTACTACATTGTTATTTGCTATTTGACTTATGGAGTTGATGTAATCTTGGGCACTATATTTTTCTGTAAATAATGTACTATCACCTAAGGTAAGATTTTCTTCATCACAGGCATTTTCATCATAAGGTATTCCCTCACATTCACAATTAGCATTGTACTTGTCTTCTAAGGTGTATATATTTTCATCATCACAATCTGTACCATTTAGAGGACAAAGAACAGCTGTAAAAGCAACTTTTCCCAACCCCTTACAGCTCGGCTCTGTATCAACGCAAGAGATCAAGATATACCTTGCATATGTACCTTGGAAATCTGGGCCAGGAAAACCAGAATAGCCAGAACTTCCAGGAGCTACAGGCCATGTATATGAGCCAAATTCATTCCATGTGAGACCATCATCAGAGTAGTCAACGGCTACATTTTCAAAACCTTTATCTGTTTCATTTAATACATTATAATTCCAGATTTGAGATTGATGCAATTCATGTCTTGCACCTAAGTCATACATTATCCAGTGACCATCATTCCTTATTGGATTGATATTAGGTGAAATGGTGCATGAAAGCCAATTGTTTTCTGGATTGTTGTCCAATTGATCTGTAATGCTGCATTTGTCATAAGGAATATAATTGGCTAAAGGGCTATCACAATCTGGACCTGTACATGGTGTTCCCACACATTCGCATTCTGAATTATATACATCATTATTGGTAAATATATTACCGTCATCACAAACTGTATTTTCAGGAATACAAGCCACCTCACAATCATAATCATAAAAATAATTCTGAGGGATCCTTTTCCATACTCCTGCTTCTGTAAAAGGAGTTTGCCAAAACGCAGAAAAGTGTTCAGAACCTGAACCGTCTTTGTGATTAAGTTCAATATAATAATAGGTGTTCGCTTCTAAATATATAAATGACGTGCTTTGCCAAATAAACTTATCGTGTTCTGTCGTACCTGTACTACTTGTAAGTAATGCCTGGTGTGCTTGCTTGTTTGCTGGATCATCATTTGAACTAATAAATAGAATAGCATTGTAATTTCCTGTTACATTGAATTTATAATTACCTGATACAGGCACGGTCAAATATGACTGGATTAATGTTCCAAAATCATCAACAATATTGACATAGGGCATACCTAAGTAATCCAGGTTCTCACTATAAGTTGGAGTTCCAGGAAAAGTTGCTGCCTCATATAAATCATTCAAATAACTGCCTGGAATTCCTTCATAGCGGTAGTTTACTATTTTCCCTCTTTCGCCAATACATGAATTGGTCGTTATTTTTGATCCCATGCAATTGCAAAAGCCATCTTCTATATCATTTTCTGTACTACCATCGCCATCGTTACAAGTCACGCCAGCTTCAGGACAAAGTGCAGGAAGACAATCCACACCTTTCAAAAACTCAGCAGAAATTATATTCCAATTTATAGTATCAACCAGATCAGTTATCCAATAAACAGTTGAGTGATCACTTCCACTACCTTCTACATGAATCACTTCAAAATAGTAATTGATATTTGGAGATAATTGAACTTCAATCGATGTTTGTTCAGGATATTCATCATGCTCAGCAATGCTGGTATTGCTGGGTATATATGCTTGCAATTGTTTGTTGTCTGGATTTTCATTTGTACTCAAATAAAACTGTACACGATCATCTCCAGTAACATTAAAAGTGGCACTTGTAGAGCTTGGTACGTGTATATATCCTCGAATTCTACTTCCTATTTTATTGTCATAATTTATTGGAGATTGAAGCTTGAATATTGTTTTTTCCAAAGATGGTCTGGTTGGATAATTCGGCATAGCACTTAACTCTGACATTTCATCATCGATGAGCCCTTGCCAGACTTCCCAGACTAGTACGCCTTCTTCTCCCGGACAGATTTGAGCATTGGTCGTAAATGCTAAAAAGAAAAGTCCTAGTATGTATATGATTTTAAATTTCATTTTGTTGGTCATTTCTAGTGTTTAAGAAAACATTCCGATTGGTGAAAAATTTGCAGCTGGAGGATCTGTGCAATTATTACTGGAATAGAAATTACACAAGTTTGGCAAGATGTAGTCCAAGTCATTTGGAGAAGCTCCATACCAAAGTGCTAGTTCTGCATAAAACTCATCTACAGAAGTTGTTGGTAATATGCTGCCTCTACTGGATAGATTCAGATCATTTCCCTCCAATGCTAATGAAGGATAATCGCCGAAAATCTGCCCACCGTTTATCGGACCGCCCATAATCATTTGGTTGCCACCCCAGGCATGATCCGAGCCATTCCCATTTGAAGTAAGTGTTCTGGCAAAATCAGATATAGTAAAAGTCACGACATCATTTTGCATTCCTATTTCTATAAGTGCATCGTTGAATTCTGAGAGAGCATTACTTACAATTGGAAGCATTGCATTTTGATTATTAATCACATCGCCATGATGATCCCAGCCACCTATTGTCACGAAGAAAATTTGACGATTTGCACCAAGATGATCTCTAACACTGATGGTTTCTGCTATCTTTTTTAAGTCCTTGGATAAATTAAGATCAGTAAATGAAGTATTTAATGGTACGATATTAGCAAATGCTTTTTGAAAGATTTCAATACTCTCAGATGTCTGCTTGGTTAAGGAGGATATCGTTTTTTCAAAAATGTTGTTATATTCTTGTTCTACGGCATTATTTATTACTCCATTTTTAATGTCATTCAAGAATCCGGAATTACTCCACCACGAAGGCAGGCCATCATACCCAATATTTGCACTTGTAGTATTGTTGGATATAGAAAACTCATTGAAATCATTCCCCGTTTGGAATCTGTTTTTGCCAGCCAACGAAATGTTCATGGATACATTGGGTATAGTATTCATGTCCTGGAGCAAGTCAGCCATCCTACCTCCGACACCAACAGCTGATCGACTTTGTGGCACAGAGGTCTGCCATTGCATTACTTGGTCACTGTGTGAATATAGACCTAGTGGCAATTTCTTTGTTCCTGACTGATAATCAGCTACATTGGCTATTGGTTCTATTAAGGTTCCAATGTTGGCTATGAAAGAAAGATTGCCATCATCAAACATATCCCTAACCTTGGTCATTCCAGCATGAATTGCAAATGTTCGGCCATTGTCATCATAATCCAAATCTATAAGTTGAGCTGGATCGGTTGCATCCTTATCTAATGCCAGAGAGCCTCTGGTCGCTACATAGTCATCGTATTCAGAAGTTTCTGTTGGGACCAAAACATTGAATGTATCTGCACCTCCAGCAAGTAAAATACAAACCATTGCTTTGTAATCGCCAGTATTCGAAATGATATGAGGACGGGCAGCAAGTGTATTGATCATCCCTAAATTTGTGAACGAAGATAAAAATGCTGTCGAGCCTATAGCGGCACAGCTTGCTTCTCCTAAAAATGTTCTTCTTGATATTTTTCGTTTGCGCATAGTCTTATCTGTTTATTAAGTATTCCGGAGCGGTCATGGTTAAGTAAATAGCTAGTTTGGCCCTCAATTCAAAATCATCTTCATCTACCTTGTCGAATTTTTTTATGGCTTCTACTATGGCTTCTACTGTTGTTTGAGTGAGCCTTCCTTGCGCTAGTAGCAGGTTTAATCTATCAATCAGGATGTGAAGTGTTTCATCTGATGTATACATGATTTCAGTAGAAAGATCAAGGTTTGAAATTTCATCTGCGTAATCATCATTATCTTCTCCACTATATATGTCATACTCGTCAGCGACATTTTCATTTATTATAAATCGATAAAGTGCGTTGATCCAACCTGTGATGGATTGAGCACTCGTAATTTGGAACTCTGGTGCAAAAAGATCTGCTTCTACTACCGGGCCAATTGGCTGATAATCATATTGGAAAAAATTGAAAACACTTGGAGATGCAAGAGGTTTTTGCTCCACATATTTGTAGATGTAGTCCATGTCATTCCTATAATTACCACTTGTAGTGGTGGCATTAAATGCTTTGTTGATTTGAAAATATCGGATGAATGGTTCCCTCAATTTACCAAAAGTAGGATCATCACCTGAACTACACGCTTTGGCAACAGGATCTAATAATATTGCTTTGACCACTGCCATCATATCACCTCTTACCCCTTGTCCATTATCATTAAATGCTTGTGTTACACGTTCGACATATTCTGGTGGAGGATTAGAAGTTACCATTCTTTGAATTAATAATTTTCCTATAAATGGACCTACGTTTTGATGGTTGAATAGATTGTCCAGAGCATCTGATATATCTGCATCTCCATCTACTGGATTACGATCTGGTACGACAAAATCATTCAATAAGTACTTCACTCCAGGTTCATGATAATCATTCCACATTACCATTTTTGGAATATAACTCGTGTCCTCTTCAGCACTTCTTCCCCATTGATCCCTGTCTTCCCACGTAAGACCTGTGAAAATCTTTGAAAATTCAAAAATATCTATGTTGTCATAAGTCGGAACCGGTTGTCCAATACTATCTAAAATTATCGTTCCATCTGTGTTCAACATATTCAAGCCGATTGTGAATAATTGCATGACCTCTCGAGCATAGTTTTCATCTGGAAATTGATTCTCTTCTTCGTTTGTTTTAGCATTATTCATAAATGTAAGATAGACTCCCATTGATGCATGGTAAGTGATCTCTTGTAGTATGTCTCTGTAATTGCCAAATGCATTTTGTAATAAAATATCGTAGTAGTCGGAAAGTGCATATGGGTTATTTTCAAAAATGGATTTATCAGAGATTACCACAATTTCACTTAACGCCAGGGCAACCCTGTGTCTTAATAAATCATCAGAAGTCATATGATATTGCCACCATGCGTAGTCCCACATTCTAGCACTACTTCCATAATTTGGATTTCCTGATTCATCTATAGCAAATTGATGATATTCTTGAGATTTCGAAAGCAAAGTATAGGGCGTCGGAATATTTACCTGAGCTTCTACCCAATCTTCGATTCCTTCCATTGTTACATTTTCGATCTCAGCTTGATTGTAGCCTAATGTGGCTTGAGATAGGAATCGAGCAGCCGCATTTAGATTTGGCAAAAAACCATCCTGATTTAGTGTGTTTTCAGGATCTGTTTGTGTGTCGTCACTTGAGGTTATTGATACGCCATCATAATCACCAAAACCAATAATGATGGTGTCAACTTGTCCAAAAATAGTAGTACTTAAGAGGACACATAGGATAGCAATAAGAGTAGTATTGATTATCTTTTTCATGATAATTTATTTTAGAAATAAGAGAAAAGCTGATAAAGTGAAGAAGTGATTCTACTTGTCAATCTTATTCTTGATTTCTTCCAGCTCTTTTCTGAGAAGTTTGTTTTCTTCATCGAGCTTTATAGTGTGCTGCCATAGCCATTCGATTTGAGCAAGAAGCTTGGCATCCATTGCTTGCAATTCATAACCATCTTGAACTAGAGATTCTGCAGAAGGAATATTTGGCAAATGTTTATTGTCTTTAATAGAATTGTCTACTTCTTCCAGAGATGGAGTATTCTCAAATGCATGGTCAGACCATTCTGAAGCATCTCTTAATGCAACTTTTACTTTTTCTGTTAGAATTCCATTTTGAACATACAGATTATATGGACCAGGAGTAGATATCATACTTGTATCACCAATGACCACTTTGCCACTTGTTTTCAAAAGTAATATATCCTGTGATTGAGCTCCTAGACTAATAAGGAGAAGACATAAAGTTGGTAGAATCAAATGTTTTTTCATTTGTAGAATATTTAAATATTTATGAGGTAGATATGGAAGTTCTCACTTTCGTTTCATTATTAATATTAAACCTGCCGACTTTGTAAACTCCATTACTAATTAGAATGTGATAAGCCAAACAAATACAATAAATGCATTACTGCTATTGGGAAAGAAAGAATAAGAAGGGTGGTAAATTTGATAAAACTTATTCAAAAGTCATACCATTTATAGTATAGAGCAAAAATAAGGGTTAATAAATATTTTTAGTAAGGGTCTTCTCGGTATTGATTAAAGAATTTTTTAAGGGTATACCCTTTATTGGGGTAAGATTACTAAACCTCAGAGGTTTAGTAATCTTCTGATTAAATGAGGAATATAGATGAATCGTGATAATAAATTTACCACAGGTTTAAGAATTATTTTTGAAATGGTTTGTTTCTAGAAGTGATTAATAGGAAATTATTGAATCGTAAAAAAACTAATTTTGAAGCCAAGCTCAACTCCACTTTGGAGCGGTACAAATGAGCCAATGTCTACATTATTATTGCTTTGCAAAGCTCCTGTATAAGGATTTCTACTGTTAGATATGTTATTGTTATTATGAAAGACATTTGTCGCAAATAGTTTTGTGTATAGGTGTATATAATGGAACAGAGGATAGTTGAAGCCCAAGGCAGAATGAATCGCATAGTTATCAGAGTAAATTCCATATACTGTGACAGAGGCATCCTCAAAATTGCTCTTTTGTTTTTCTACTCCAAGACCAAATGAAAAATAACTCTCCTGAATTCGGAGCTGATATTCATACATAAGTCCCCAAGAGGAATTTGTGATTAAATTGTTTGTATTGCGTAAAATTCTACCTACAATACTACCACTTAAGTTGGTGCCAATTGAATTCTGTGAATACTTCACCATGATTATGGTAAGGAATGATGCATTAATAAAGTACGTTTTTATGCGCTGCTATTTTTTCTTTCTACAAGACAAAAAACCTGCCTACCGGCAGGCAGGCGTAGGCGATGCAGCGCATCGACGAGGCTTTTTAACGTAGTAGAATGGAAATATAGCAAGCAGAAGAATGTAACTTTATTATTGAACCATTCCTAAGTTCAAAACCAATGGACCTCTTTAGCTGAAGCACTACCTATCTGCTCTCACCAAAGATGTTGTCCTCTAAGGCATACGTCTAATCATATGGATAAAACCCAATCGCCTTACCACATATAATTTGACATATCGTCTTTCTAAATTTGTAATTATGTTCAAGTAAAAATTAGACTACCTTAAGTTATAAGAGGTCAGAAACGGGCGTCTCCAACCTCTCAATCACGATAAACCAATTACGTCTTCAAAAACATTTTTCATTCATTTCACTTATTAATATTTGTGGATTATATCAGACTATATTGAATTTTAAGAATATCCTTTAATCCATCATCCCAGATATATGTAACATCTATACATTGAACTACTTTCTCAATTCCAATTCATTCTTTACTTTTAAATAATTCTTCCATTCCTGCTGAGAATACATTGGTTGCCAATCGTAAAGTAACGTTACCAGCTTATTATTTTTAAACAATAATTCAATTTTGTTTTTCCAACGTTTTCTCCTATTATCTTCTGTTTCTCTAATAGCTACATAGTCCAGATTATTCAATATTGCATCTAGACTAGCCCCTCTATTAATTCGATTCTTCAATGTATCACACTCTTTGACCAATTGATCAAGAGTAAAAAATTTATTCAATATTTTTTCATTTATATTGACTTGTTTATTAACGGATTCAAAATCAATAGAAAAAATAAATACTGTATCCCCATATCGTTTAAAAACCACCCCTGGTACATTATCAAATTCTAAACAATTGTAATAATTGTATCCTTGTGCATAAGCAATTCCTGTCGAAGCACATGAATCCCGAATTAAAGAAGGTTCACCAATTTTATGTCGTAAAGAATTATACGATAAAATAAAAGGAATATCACCCAAATTTGCCTTGGACATATCCAATTTATCACAAAAGTTAGCTGATCTTGTTGAATTGTTGTCTGATTTACAACTTGTCAATAATAAAATAACAATCAAATAATAGTATTTCATATTAATTACAATCTGGATTAAAAAAGTTAAAAACTATGTCTTTACAATCACCAATACTTTTAGAAGATATATGAACTATTGGAGCATCGGAGTTTACACTTGTCCATTTATAATAATTTATTGGAGGGTCATCACTTGTTTGACCATTAGGACCACCAAAGTATGTTTCCTTAATATATCCTGCCCATGTGAAATCAAGAACAAGTGTTACAGGGCATGATTCAAATGTTACATTATCATCCCAACTAACAGTATAACTTCCGCCGTTTACATTAATGAAATAATCACTCCAATCTATTGGATCATAAACCAACGTCTCACAATAATAAAGATTAACACAATTTAAAACAAAAATCACATGATCAAAAAGCTCTTGAGGAGTTAAATCCGCAGGATCAGGAAGATTATCAATAACAATATGCAATATTACTTCTGTATCTTTACTAAAGATTATTCCATCAATTATATATACATCACTAACTTCTATGTCGAATCGTTCTTCCGATAGGATTTTTGCAGCTGCTAACTTAAAGCCTTCCCCACAACTAGCCCCAGCTTTAATTGCCGTTTTTTCCGCCTTATTCAAATTCAATCCATAATCCTTCTCAAACTTATCAATTGCATTCTTCACACAAATAATCTCTTCCATCTCCTCCATACTCACACAACTGCTAGGATCAGCTATCACAGTATTGAACAATCCGTTATAATTCAACATAAAGTATCCCCATGCATCATTGGTTTCGGTATTTGCATCCAGACAAGCATCCCGATAAGCTAGCCATCCTAAGCAAAATTCCGTATCTGGATAGACCTCATCATTGTTTTGATCAGAACCGTCAGTAGAAGCACCGGGGCCACAATCTACATTTTGAGGCCCTACATCGTATGGATCGCTAGCCAGATCACAATCTTTGAGTCGCTTGGCGAGTAATTCTTCGTC
>Ga0256847_1000407_pt1 | contig 27976 bp, 20 predicted proteins | sample TeddybearmetaG_FD_189099 | JGI IMG/M metagenome (GOLD analysis project Ga0256847, IMG submission 189099) | Hydrothermal vent microbial communities from East Pacific Rise, Pacific Ocean - Teddybear | ecosystem: Environmental > Aquatic > Marine > Hydrothermal vents | place: Pacific Ocean: East... | reverse complement strand
CCAATATTTGTCGTTCTGAGGGGCTAAATTCAGCACTGAAACCCATATTAACCAATAAAATATAAAGGCATATTACTTTTTTATAATACATTTAATTAAATACTCTCAATAATTGATTTTAAACTTTTCATTGGATCAGGCGCTGCCGTAATAGGACGACCAATCACTAAATAATCCGCCCCTGCTTGTAATGCCTTAGCGGGCGTCATCACTCTACTTTGATCATCTAAAGCGGCATTAGCAGGTCGTACACCTGGGGTAATTAATTTAAAATTTGGATTAGTCGCTGTTCTAACGGCACTGGCTTCTAAAGGAGAACAAACAACCCCATCTAAACCACAATCATCAGCAAGACGGGCAAGTCTTAAAACATTATCAGCGGGACTTCCATTAAATCCCACCTCTTGAATTTCAGCGGCGGATAAACTGGTTAGAATAGTAACACCAATTAATAACGGCGGTTGTTCTAATTGTGCTAATTTATTAGCGGCGGTTTCCATCATTTTCCGCCCGCCTGATGCATGAATATTTAACATCCAAATGCCTAAATCTGCCGCCGCATGACAAGCGTTTGCAACGGTATTGGGAATATCATGAAATTTTAAATCTAAAAAAACCTTAAATCCTTTATTGACGATTTCTTTAACTAAATTTGGTCCGCCTAAAGTAAATAATTCCTTACCAATTTTTAAACAACAATCTTGGGGATCAACTTGCTCCACAAAATCAAGCGCCTGTTGGGTGGATGGAAAATCAAGTGCGATAATAATTTGACTGGTTGCCATTTTAAATAAACCTAAATTTTTAAAATCCTTAAAATAACATACTTCGTTTTAATTGTTGAATCTTTGCTATAATTTATAGACCCATAAAAAAAATATATAGGAATGTTATGTTGGAATTAAAACCCTCTCATTTGCAGCCCGCCCTCCCCTTGTGGAAAAGAGCGCCCACCCGCCTAAGTGATGGTAGCCATGTTACCGATTTTATGATGATTATTCCAAAATTAAAGGAAGCATCTCCGAGTTATCAAAATCAAGTGGTTTATTCAATCCAACGTGTTTTTAAATCTTATGGAAAAGCCATTGTCTTTGCCGATTTAAATTTAAAAATTAATTTATTATGGATTTCAGTCCGCCCCATTCCTGGTATTTGCTTAGAATTAGCCCATGTTATTCAGCATGTTGTCCCTGAAGCTTTACTGGTTTCAAGCCAAGCAGATGCCATGACACGCTATAAAATGCGGCAAAAAAAACTAACCTAATTTTACTTATTAAATAAGTTTTTTATAAAGCCATTAGTAGATTCAATCAATTAATCCATTGTAGATATAGAAAAAATTTTTATAAAAAGGTAAAGTAAGCTGTTCAAAATTCTCAGTTATTGAATTTTACTTAACTTTTAGGTTAACTTTATTTTTAATAAAATCATAAGGTTAACAATTTTTTTAGTCCGCAACGGAGGAAATCCATGACGGAAGTCGTCGCAACCAACGAAACCATTCTGGTTGTCGGTGGGGGTATCAGTGGGATGACCGCTGCTATCGAAGCCGCAGAAACCGGTAAAAAGGTTATTTTAGTTGAAAAACGTGCCTATTTAGGAGGTCGTGTTTCACAACTTTATAAATATTTTCCAAAACTTTGTTTTCCAACCTGTGGTTTGGAAATCAATCAACGCCGCGCCAAAATGAATCCAAATCTGACCATTTTAACGATGGCAGAAGTGACTAATCTTGAAGGCGAAGCTGGCAACTATAATGCCACCATTAAAATTGCACCTCGTTATATTAATGATAACTGCACCGCTTGCGGTGATTGTGGTCGTGCCGTTGAAGCTGAATTTGATGATGAATTCAATTATGGCTTAAGCAAACGCAAAGGCGCTTATATTGCAAACACCATGGCGCATCCAATGCGTTATGTGATTGACCCCGCCATTCTTGGCACCGAAGATGCTGAAAAAGCCAAAGCTGCTTGTAAATACAATGCGGTTGATTTGGATATGCAAGAAGAAGAAATTACCTTTAATACGGGCGCTGTAATTTGGGCAACAGGCTGGCAGCCTTATGATGCGGCTAAAATCCAACCTTATGGTTATGATCGTTTTGAAAATGTCATTACCAATGTTGAATTTGAACGCATTTGTGATCCAAAAGGACCCACAAAAGGTGAAATCACCCGTCCATCGGATGGTAAAGAAGTTAAAAAAATTGCTTTTATTCAATGTGCTGGATCGCGTGATAAAAATCATTTATTACATTGTTCACGTATTTGTTGTATGGCTTCTCTTAAACAATCGACTTATCCTGCTGATGATGTTGAAGTATCAATTTATTATATTGATATTCGCGCCATTGACCGTTTTGAAGATTTTTATCAAATGGTTAAAGACAAAGACAATGTTAAGTTTATTAAATCAAAACCTGCCAATATTGTATTAAATAATGAAACAGGTTCACCTGTGATTCATGGGGTTAATACCGAAGGCTATGAACGTTATGCCGATGAGTATGATTTAGTTGTCTTAGCAGTGGGTATGGAACCCAGTGTTTCAAAAAGCGATTTCCCTGTTGATATTGTGATCAATGAAGAAGGCTTTATTGAACCAGCAGAAGAAAATGGCGGTGTTTTTGCGGCAGGCGTTTCATCAGAAGCATTAGATGTAAACCGTGCTGTTCAACACGCAACAGGAGCGGCATTACGTGCCATTCAAGTTGTTAATCGTGTTGCCAAATAGGAGACCTTAAAATGGCTGAAGAAAAGAAATTTAGTGGTTATGTTTGTACAGGTTGCGGAATTGGCGATCGTTTAGATGTCAAACAATTAGAAATGACCGCAAAACGTGATGGCAAAATGCAAGAATGCAAAAATCACGACATGTTATGTAATGCGGAAGGCATGAAAATGATTCAAGACGACATTGATGCGGGTGCAACCCATGTCATGATCGCCGCTTGCTCACGTCGTGCCAAAGTTGAAAACTTTAGTTTTCCTGAAGTGGTTGTCACCCGTGCCAACTTACGTGAAGGCGTTATCTGGGTTCGTCCTGATGAAGAAAAACATCAAGAAACCACCCAAGAAATGGCCGATGATTATATTCGGATGGCTTGTGCTGAAGCCAAGTTTATGACCGCACCAAAACCTTCTGAAGAACAACAACTCAATAAAACAATTTGTGTTGTTGGTGGCGGAACGACAGGAATGACGGCGGCTATTGAAGCCAGTGCGGCAGGTTATCAAGCCCATATTATTGAAAAATCAGCAGCGCTTGGCGGGCATGTTGGACAATTTTATAAATGTATTCCTAATCGCTCACCTTATGCAGAGCCTCGGAATACAGGCGTTGCCGAAATGATTGCCAAGATTGCAGCGGATGATAATATCACCGTTCATCTTAATAGCACCATTGCTAAAACAGACGGCGCACCTGGTCGTTTTAAAGTAGATGTTGCGGTTGAATCAGGTTCTACTAATACGGTTGAGTTTGGTTCTATTGTCCAAGCAACAGGCTTTAAAGTATTTGACCCAAGTGGTTTAAAACAGTTTGGTTATGATAACGCCGATGTTATTACCAATATGGAAATGGAAGCCTTAGCTAAAGCAGCCGATGGCGGCGCAATTAAACGCCCTTCTGATGATAAAGAAGTTAAAAATGTGGTGTTTATCCAAAATGTCGGTCAAAACTCCAAAGAAGAAGGTCATCTTCCTTACCATTCAGGGATTGGTGATTTAATTGCGATTAAACAATCTCTATATTGTAAAGAATTAAATGGGGATGATTGCGAAACCACCATTTTATTTGATAATTTACGCACCCCTGGCGCGTCTGGCGAAAGTTTCTATCGTTCAGGTCAAGAAGCCATGATCACTTTCCGCAAAGGAGATGTGAGCGAAGTTTCAGGCACTGAGGTTAAATTTAAAGATTTAATTTTAGCTTCTGATGAAAGCATTAGTGCAGATTTGGTTGTTCTAGATGTGGGTATGGAACCTAATTCAGGTCCTGATCCTTATGCAGTTGCTCCACCTAAACCAGAAGAAGGCGAAGAAGCGGCCCCTGTTGTTGAAATTGAATCTATTTTAAATTTAGATTATCGTCAAGGTACCGACCTTCCGCATCTAAAATACGGATTCACTGATTCTCATTTTATTTGTTTCCCTTATGAAACCCGCCGTACAGGTATTTATGCCTGTGGTCCCGTACGTCGTCCAATGGATGTACAACAAGCCAATGATGATGCGACTGGCGCCATGCTCAAAGCGATTCAAGCCGCTGAAAACGCAAGTCAAGGTCAAGCCGCTCATCCTCGTTCGGGTGATTTATCTTTTCCATCTTTTAGAATGGAAGGTTGTACCCAATGTAAACGGTGTACGGTTGAATGTCCTTTTGGCGCAATTGACGAAGATGAAAAAGGCTATCCTGTTTATAATGAAGCTCGTTGTCGCCGTTGTGGTACTTGTATGGGCGCTTGTCCTGTACGGGTTATTTCTTTTGAAAACTACTCCATTGATACCGTGGGTCAACAACTTAAAAACGTAGATGTTCCTGATGAATTTGATGAAAAACCACGGATTTTAGTCTTAGCTTGTGAAAGTGATGCCTATCCTGCATTAGATCAAGCGGCCATGAGTGGTGTTGAAATCAATCCTTGGGCGCGGGTTATTCCTGTACGTTGTTTAGGTTCGGTCAGTCTTTCTTGGATTACTGATTCATTAAACAGTGGTTTTGATGGGATTGTTTTAATGGGTTGTCGTAAAGATGATGATTATCAATGTCATTTTGTCAAAGGTTCCGCGATGGCAGAAGAACGCATGAGTAAAGTAGGTGATACATTACAAACCTTAAATTTAGAACCTGAACGGGTTGTGGTTTATGATGTGGCAATTACTGACATTCACGCCGCCCCGAAACACATTAACGACATGGCTGACACGATTGAAAAAATCGGCATGAGCCCATTCAAATTTTAAGGAGCACTTAAATGAGTGATTTAAATACAGCAATGGTTGAAAAATATCGCTCCAGCTTCCTACAAGAAGTTGAAGCGAATGTTGAAGAAGGCAATATGGTCAAAATGTGTATGCAATGTGGCGTATGCTCTGGCTCTTGCCCATTAGGTAAACATTGGGATCATCCACCGCAAGAAATTTTTATGATGATTCGCGCCAATAAACGCGAAGAAGTCCTAAAATCTGAATCTATGTGGATGTGTACTTCTTGTTATAACTGTATTGCACGTTGTCCACGCGGTTTACCTATTACCCATATTATGCATGGGTTAGCACATTATGCGAAGCGTTTAGGTTTATCCCCTAAAAACCAACAAACTGAAAAATTTGCCCAATTATTTTGGAATAATCTTTCAAAAACGGGTCGTGTTAATGAAGCGCGTTTAGGCGTTGCTTTATACTTTATGAATGGATTTGGCGAAGGCATTAAACAGTCTCTTGCAAAAGCCCCATTAGGTATTAACATGATGAAAACAAAACGTTTTAGCCCAATGGAATTTATTAAAAGCCATTCGGTAAAAGACAAATCTGGTTTTAACAAAATGCTCGCAAAAGCGGCTGAGTTAGAAGAAGCCCGAATTTCAAAGTCATAATTGAGGAAAAAACATGGCAACTAAAGAATATTCTTTTTACCCAGGATGTTCCTCACAAAAAGGCGCATCTTCATCTAACTACATGGTCTCTGTTGATAGCATGTGTGAAGAGTTAGATATTAAATTAAACCACATTCCTGATTGGAACTGCTGCGCGGCTTCTATTGGTTATGCAGGCGGTGGCGAATTACCACGGATTGCATTATCTGCCCGTAATATCGCCTTATCAGAAGAACACAATAGCGGACAAGATATTGTTGCAACTTGTGCTGCTTGTTGGTTATCAACCCGCGAAGCCTCCGAACGTCTTAAAGAAGATGAGGGATTACTGGCAGAATGTAATACCGCATTAGCAGAAGCAGGCGTGAAATTAAAAAATGAAACCCCCATTCGCCACATGGTCGAAGTCTTATTAGAAGACGTTGGTTATGAAGCGGTTGCTGAAAAGGTTAAAAAACCCTTAGAAGGCATTAAAATTGCGGGTTATGTTGGTTGTCAAACCAATCGTCCTTTTGGCATCGCAGGCGAATCATTTGAAAACCCCATGTATCTTGATAAATTAGTAGAGACATTAGGGGCAGATTCGATTCCCACTTATGAGAAAAAAGTGCAATGTTGTGGTGGCGCGCTGGCATTCTCCGAGCCTGATAAATCCCAAGAAATGATTAAAGGGATTTTAGAATCAGCTTATGATAATGGCGCAGACATGATTGTAACGCCCTGCCCTGTTTGTCAAATGAACACCGAAGTCTATCAAAATGAAATTAATGCCAAATACGGCACTAAATTTGATATTCCCGTTGTTTATTACAGCCAATTAATGAGCGTTGCCTTTGGTCGTTCGGCAAAAGATTCCGCATTAAATGGTCAGATTATTAAAGCCAAGCAATTGGAAGATATTGCCAATAAATAGATTTTAATTTGGTTTAATAAAAAGCCCGCCCTAGTGCGGGCTTTTTTAATGTTAATAAAAAATGAGGTTTAATTAAGTGTCTAGATTATTTCATTCGGGTAAGAGATTACAAAAAATACGAGAAATACAGGGGTATGATCTTGATGAACTAGCCGATAGTTTAGAAATTAAATCTTCAACCTTAAAACATTGGGAAAAAGAAGGCATTCCTGAGGAATTTATTAAAAAATGTATTTATTATTTTGAAGTCTCACCAAATATCTTCACGGAAGAGGTACAAACAAAAAATGAACTTGAACAATTAGTACGAAACAATTTATTTGAATTAAAGCATAATAATGAAATTATCAGATTACGTTTAGATGAAAATAAAGAAAAACAAGCCTCTCTATTAGATTTATCTAATTTAAATTTAAAATCAATTCCTACTGAAATCTTTGAATTTTCATGGTTAATTGAATTAAATTTAAGTGATAATCAATTAAAAGCTTTACCCAATCAAATTATTTTATTAAATCAACTTGAAAAACTAAATTTAAATGATAATTTATTTTTATTTATTTCGGGTATTTTAAATTCAATATATTCCTTAAAAACTTTGACATATCAAGGAAACCCATTAAATTTACAACCAGAGTTACAAAATAAAAAAGTATCTCTAGAAAGCTATAAAAACTATTTTATCCATTACAATATTACTTTCATTATTATTGAAAATTTCACAAAAGAAACATTAAATAAATTTTATAAAAAAATAGAAGCAATAACACCCATTATTATAGAAACACCTGAAACATTTAAAAAAAACTCAGCTAACTATCAGAAAATATCAAGTATTATCTATTTTATTGGAGATAATGAAAAACAGCAAATTACATCTCTTTTTCCAAAGATAATTCATCCGCTTATTTTTTTATTAAATAATAAAACCGAAAATTTAGAACATTTTGATAAATGGGCTAAAAAGCAATACCCAACCCAACAAGCATTATTTCAATGTGCAGATAATTTAGATACTTTTATTGAAATATTTAAAGATTTTCAACAAAAAATAATATATCAAAATTCATTACCACACATTAAATTAAATACTTTAAAACTAAAAAATATTGGTGTTTACAAAAATTTAGAAATTAAATTTAATACCCATTTAACTGTATTAATTGGTTTAAATGGCGCAGGAAAAACAACCATTTTAAAAGCCATTTCTTTAGCCATACTAGGCGTTGAAAAATCAACTATAAGTGCAGTTAAAACGGCTGATTTATTAAGAATTAAAGGACAACAAGAAACGACAATAGATTGGAAAAAAGAAGGCTATATTTATTTGTCTATTAATATTAATGGGAAAGAACACCACAATAAAATTACTTTATCTTATAATAAAGATACTGAGAAAGTAGATATAAAAGGAGATTGTTTTGATGTTTTATTTCATACCAATGGTTATTTAAAAAATATAATATTGGGCATAGGAGAACAACGCTATACCACCCTTAATCAAGAACTTTATCAAGCTGAAACAGACATCAAAGAACCCAAAATTAAGGATTTATTACCATTAATTAATGGTGAACAGCAAACTTGCATGACTTCTTTTACACAATGGTTAAGTAATTTAGCTCTACAATCACTAAAAAATACAAAAAATAGTCAGCAAAAAATTGATATCAGTTTTCAAATTTTTTCGGCTTTAATGCAAGAAGATATTAAATTTAAAGAATTAACCCAAGTTGAGCCTTTAGAACTTTGGATTGAACACCAAAATCCTAAACAAGTTATTCCATTAAGATTAGCAAGCCAAGGTTATCAAGCGGTTATGGGGTGGGTTGGTTATATTATTCAACGTATGTTTGAAGCCTATAATCAAACATTACAGCCATTAAATCAACCCGCGATTATTATAATTGATGAAATAGATCAACTCTTACATATAAAATGGCAACGAAAAATAATCACTGTTTTAGGTGATTTATTTTTTCCCAATACACAATGGATTATCACCACCCATTCACCAATGGTTGTAATGAACTTAGATCAAAAACAAGTTATTCAATTACATGAAGTTAATGGACAACTTATTGCAGAATCTAATCAAGTTGATTTATGGTCATGGCAATATGGTGATATTATTCGTTGTTTATTTGATATACCCACCGAAAAACCGAAAGAACAAGAAAATTTATTACGTCAATCATTAAAAGAAATTGAAAACTTACCTAATAAACAACAAGAATATGATAAATTAACCACCCGATTAGAAAAAGTACAACAAAGCAAAGCCTTTGTTGATGAAATTTATGCAGAACAACAAAAATTACATCAAAGAGAACAAGAATTAGTTACATTAATTCAAAAATTAAAACAAGATTCAGGACTTTAATTAAATGCATTTTGTTAAACGAAGCGCTTGCCCTAAAATATTAGAAGATAACCAAGAAGAATGGACAAAACCTTGGATGGCACATTACTGTAAAATTCCGTATCAACCTGCAAAAAAACCAGCCAGTAGTCATTGGCTTAAAAATGATATACGTTTATTACTTATTGAAGATTTTCATAAAAATTGCGGACATTGTGGCATCAATATTACTAAATCTAAAAATCCAGATACAAAAACTCATGTTGATAAAGGTGATGTCGATCATTTTTTACCTAAAAGACGATTTCCTGAAAAAACTTATGATTGGTTAAATTATATTTGGTCATGTAAAAGTTGTAATCAATCAAAAAAAGAAACTTATCCCTTATTAAATCCTTGTTCCGAAGAAGATTGTCAACAGATTGTTTTTATTGAAGATACAGGAGAATATGTTTTATCTGATGCTGTTAAGAATGATAAGAACTGGCAATTAAAATTTAGTAATAGTGAAAAAACTACTTTATTAAATGCACAAGAAATAGCTCAAAAACGAAAATTTATAATAAATCTATTAAAAGGACACTTTAAATCTATTAGTAATATGATGGTAATAAGAGATAACCCAATTATCGAAAATGAAATAACCAAGAATCTACGTTATATTAAAGAATATGAAACTAGCAACCTTGATTTTTATTTTTTAATTCAAATACAATACCAAAAATTAATAAAAGAATATCCAGAAGTTGATAATTTATTGATTTAATTAAATTTAGCCCAAAAATCTTCAATATTTTGTTTAAAAGTGTCTTTGGCTGACTGCTTATCTATTTTGGGTAAAGATTGATTATTTTTAAAAAAACTGGAAATTTCACTAATCATATTTTGAGCGTCTGATTTAATTTGTTTTTGTGAAATATTTAATAATAAAAATGATAATATATAATATATTTTTTTAGGTCTTGCTTTTGCTTTTTCATTTTTATTTGATAACTGATCAAATAATCTTGCTAATTCATCATCAGTTTTATTGTTTGAAGGATCTAAAAGATCTTTTATTTTACAAATAAAACTTTCTAATTCATCAATTGCTTGAATAATTTGTTGTTGATATTCCTCATCTGCTTCATCTATTTTTTTCAACCATTTTGTGATTAATTCTTTAGATAAACTAAATATCAATGATTCATTATTGTTATAGATAGTTACTTTTTCAAAAGCCGTTTTTATACCATCTTGATAATGTAAATAAGCTAAAACAGTTAATAATTCTTCATTATTCATTCGTTTATCAATTTTTCTAAAATAAAACCACCCATTATATTTTTTAGTGATATCTTTAATTTTATTAATAATAGTACGATTAGAATATGAATTCCACATTTCAAAAGTATGGTCCTTAACTGGGTAAGGTTTATTATTCAATCTAATAAATAGATCAATGGGATCAAAATGTTCATTTTGTTTTTCAGTAATATAAACAAATGATAATTCACATTCCCATAATTTATCTTGCCATTTTTCATTTAATTCATGGTATTTTTTACCACCCAATTCATTTAAAACTTTTAATTTTTTAAATAATGGATACTTCCCTTTTTTAGAAAAAACTTGTTTTTTTTCAGGATTTAAATAAAATTCTCCTAGAAAACCCAAGATAGATAATAAACGTTGTTGTCCATCCACAACCTCACTAATACCATCGTCCCGTCGATAAATAAAAAGTGTTGGTAAAGGAATACCTAATAACATACTTTCAATAATACCTGATGCTTTTTTGACATTCGTTACTTCTTGACGTTGATATGCAGGACGAATTAAAAATTTATTTGTACTCATATCATTGACAATATCTTCAACAGTTTTAGTTACCGCATCAGGACGTTCTAAACGCATACTATTTAATTGATTGATTATTTCTGTTGTATTTGTTATTTTTCTATTTTTATTTTCTAATCTACCTTTTAAATAATTTTTAAAATCTATAGATTGTTCTAAGATGGGATTAATAATATCAACTAAAAATTGAAATCTTTTTTTTGTTGATTCTCCTAAAAAACGTTTTTCATTGGTAAATATATTATTCTCAGAATCAATATTTTCTTTAATTTTTGAACCAAGTAAGTATTGTATTTTTTTACTAAAAAATTTCTGAATATTAATTTTGTTTTGTTCTAAAACAGCTAAAATCCAATAAATACTTTGATAAATAAGCCATTCTGTTTCACTTAAATTCTTAAATATTGGATAAATAAGATTTATTTTTATTTTAAAGCGTTCTAATATTTCTATTTTTTCATCAGCATTTTCAATAAATAAATCATATAATAAATTAATCGTATCCTTTCTGCCTGTCGTTCCCGCATAAATATTAATTGGAAAATGATTTAAAATTAATAACTCCCGAATTTTAGATTGATATTTAATATCATTTAAATTTTTTTCAGATCTTTTTTGAGTAAAAAATATTTCTTTAAATTGTGCTAACCATTGAGGATCTTGTATAAATTCATTACTTAATATTTTGGTGAAATCATCATTTAAATGTCTTGCCTTTTCAACGTCCAGAATTTTTAAAGGTGTAATACCTGAATTATAACGCCAGAAAATTTCTTTTTTAATTTGATCTTCTAATATCTCTTGATTATTATGTTCACCAATGGTTGAAAATTCAATAATACGAATAGTTGTTTCTAAAAAAATTTGGCGAATATCTGATGGTAATGATTCAAAGTTTGAGCCTATTAAATTAGGATCTGTTAAGCTTTTTAATCCTTTCTTTTTTAATTTTAAATCACCATCAAAAAACCGCTTTAATGTTTCAAATCGTTGTCGTCCATCAATCACTTCATAGGTTTTTTTATTATTAGCTGAAATAAACATAATTAAAGGAGGTATTTCAACCCCTAATAAAATACTTTCAATAAAAAAAGTGGCTTTATCTTCATCCCAGACATAATTACGCTGATAATAAGGCTTATAGTCTATGGTTTTACGTTTACTTTCTAATAAAGTACTGATACTTTTACTCAATGAGCGGGCATTTAAATATTTATCAAGTGCATCTCGAATAGTGACTGTTTCAGTCTTTTGATTTTCCATTACTCATTATTAATTTTAAGAACACAATTGGTTATTATAACTAAATTAAAAATTTATTTATTATCCGTTTATAATTTTAAATAATCTTATTTTGATATGGTGTTATAGAGACGTTGCATGCAACGTCTCTACAGTGTGTGGCTATAAAGTTATATTACAATATCAAATTAACTATTTCATTATTTAGCAGGAATAAAAGCAACAATTCGTAAAGGAGCACCGCTACCGCCTTTGATTTTCATTGGCAAGGCAATAATCATAAAGCCTTTTATTGGTAATTTATCAAGATTAGCCACATTTTCAAACCCTAAAATATTTTCTTTAAATAAAATTTGATGCGTTTTAAAGAGCGTTGATCCACCAAAATCAATGCTTGGTGTATCCAATCCTACCGCCTTTATTTTTCGTTTAGTGGTTAGAAATTTTGCGGCATTAGGATGAATACCTGGAAATATGAGTTTTTTTACCGCTTCTTGACCTCGTTCATTGGTTCCCATATATTTTTTTCTATCGGGCCAGAATTGGCTTGAACCTGTATCAATTAGCAATATGCTATTGTCTGGTATTTTTCCGTATTTTTTTTCCCAATCCAAAATATCTTTCACCGAAAATTGGTAATTTCGATTTTCTTTTACTTTGTCTTTAATCCGAATCACGATACCTTGAGCAATAAATTGTTCAATGGGAATTTGATCAACGGTATGGCGATTTTCTGAAAAATGAATCGGTGCGTCCACATGGGTTCCGCCATGTTCTGCTGCACTAAAATTATAAGCCGTGTAATAAAATCCTCCATCAGTATGTCCACTAAAAACAGTGGTTTTCTTGAATGTATCAGCCGTCGGCCAATAAATGCTGTCTTCTGAAAATTCATGAGTCAGATCAACCCATTGACCATTAAAAAAATCTTCGGCATTTGTTAAAGAAGAAATCGTTATAATAAGCAAAAATGTCGCAGATAAAAATAATTTTTTGGTCATTTTATAGTTTCCTAATTTGGTTTTATATCTATCATAGTATAGGCAAGCTAATAAGATCTTCCATTTTATTTGAATAAATGAATTTTCAATTTTGGTTTATTGTTTCCACTATTTCTCTAAAATTATTGAAAATATTATTCTGATACGGAACTGTAAAATTTATCTTGCTCCCATTTTAGTGGATTTTCTACAATATAGGTTTGTATTTTTTGAAACGATTCATTATTTCTAATAATATGATCATGGAAACGAGATTGCCATACAAAATTATATCCTAAGCGATGGGCGTGTTTTGTTACGGCTGATTTATAAGAACGAATAATGGGTGATCTTGATGCCATTAGATTGTTTTTTGGGGATTTTATTCGTGGCTCTGTATTGGATTGAGACGTTGCATGCAACGTCTCTACGGGTGGGTTATTTATAATCAGGATAGCATGTACATGATTAGGCATAATTACAAATTCAGTTAATTCAATCTCTTTTAAATGATTTTTTGTTTCGTATAATAAAATATCTGCAATAACGCCAATCGTGGATAATTCCATTTTGCCCGCTATAATTTGACCAAAATAAGGGTGCTTATTTTTAGTACAAATTGTAACAAAATAAGCCGCATTCCAACAATAATCCCATTTTTTTAAACGGGCTGATGAAATTCGATAGGTATTTTTATATTTTTCAACCATTGATTACCCCGTAGAGACGTTGCACGCAACGTCTCAACCCACAAATATAAAACGATCTAACATTTTCAGTTTACGCTAATATATTTAATTTATGAGCTATTTAATTTATAAATCTATAATAGCTTATATTCTTTATTTTAATTATAAAACAAAATGAAAAAACAAATTTTATTAAATGGCTTTTTTTTAATTTTATTAACTCATAGTTTGTCTGCCTTTGCTCTTTCTTTAAAAATGGGGATTCCTTTAGGGCATTCTAAAGAAATTATAGATGCGGTACTTTCAGAAGATGGTCAAATGATTTATTCTTTAAGTGATGATAATTCTTTAAGAACTTGGCAAGTTGCTTCGGGGCGGGAAATCAATAAACAAAGTTGGTCTGCTAATTTAATTCAACAAGTTGCTTTATCAAATAATCAAACCCAATTAGCCATTGGTAATAAAAATGATCAAGTGATGATTAAAACAATAAAAAATAATCGCACACTGAGTTTATTACCGCCACAAAAAAATATCATTGAAAAAATGGCTTTTGATAAGGCGGCAAAAAATTTAGTTTTAGTAGAAAAACTCTCTTCTAAAAAAATACGGATTAAAGTTTGGAATATTCAACAACAACGCTTTAATTATGAATTTATTAGTCGTAAAAAAGGTAAAATTGGTGATCTTTTTTTAATAAAAAATCAATTAAAAATCGTCTTTCGGAAATCAAAATCAATTTATATTTATACTTTTGATTTAAATAATCCCGCCTCGCCTATAAAACAAAAAATAAAATATAAACAAAAAATTAAATTAACCAAACTATCTCCAAATGGTTTAAAAATACAAACTGTTTTTAAAACACAACTGATTGAAACAGATTTAAAAAGTCTGCAACAACGGATTTTTAAACTTGATCAAATAACACAAGGTAAACCATTAGATATTGGTTATTATCAACAGCATTTAGTGATTCTCAATCGTGAAAATGAACACCAAATGCGCTTAATTGATGTTACAAATCAAAGTACGTTAATGCAATTTAAAGGACGAATTGCCCGCCCCACCCAATTAACCTTATCCGCCGATGGGAAATTTTTAATAGCAGGTTATAATGCCGATAGTATTTTAATTTGGGATTTAAAAACAGCCCAAGTAAGCCAAGATTTATGGGCAAAAGTCGGTAAAATTAATTCTTTAATTATGGATAAAGCAATGAATTTTATGGTATCGACTAGTACCGATACTCAATTGCGCCTTTGGGCTTTAAATGATCCTGTTAAATCACAGAAAAGAACCTTTGCTAAAAAACAACGAATTCGGGCGGCATTATGTGATAAAAAAGCGTTACTTGTAAGTGATGCCAGTCGGGTATTAAGTCAATTTTATGTTACTTATCGGGGACGCGGTAATCCTATTTTACGCAAAAAAAAGACTTTAAATAATCAGCAACCTGTGCATTTATTTGCTTGTAATCCACAGCGTATTATTACCAGTTCTAAAAAAGGCACAACCCAAGTTTGGCAATCAAAAGGTGCTAAATTTAAAATTCAAGATTTTCAATTAGAAAAAGTGTTATTTAGAAATGAAAAACTACAAGCTTTAGATATGGATAAAACAGGAAAATATGCGGTGAGTGCGGGTAATCAACTCCGCCTTTGGGATTTAGATTCAGGGCGGAAAATTTGTACTTTATCACAACCACAAACTCCTAAATATTTAACAGCCCATTTATATCAATTTAATCAAACTCATTATTTAGTCGCAGGCGGGCGTAATCAGGTGGCTAAATTATGGAAAATTAAAAATAATCGTTGTCAATTATTACAAACCTTTAAAGGACATGATGGCGCAGTTGAAGCGGTGGTTTTAAGTCAAAATAAAGTGATTACAGCGGGACAAGATGGCACGATTCGATTATGGAATAAAAAAACAGGGCAAGAAATTTTAAAATTATTAGCCTCGCAATATGGCGAATGGGTTGCTGTTACACCTGATGGATTTTATGAACGCAGTGTTGAAGGCAGTAAATTAATTTATTGGATTGCCAAACAAGCTCAACAAAGTTATGCCTTTCAACAGTTTGAAAAGAAATTTCGCCAACCTTTAAAAATTAAACAACGTCTTGCTACATTAAGCGGGGCTTTTAATCAAATTAATGTGCGCCGCCCGCCTTCTTTAATATTAAATCAACATTTATTAACCCAACAATCAAAACAGCCTTATTATCAGTTAAATATCCGTGCAGAAAGTGATTCTGGCTTAAAAAGCATTCAAGTTTTTGTTAATGGCATTAAACAAATTGAAAAAAGACAAAGCGGGCGGCGAGTTAATGAAAAAATCACGGTTCCTTTATTGGCGGGGACCAATACCATTACTTTAACTGCTTATGATCGATACGATTTATCGAGTGATCCAAGATACGTTAGTGTTGATTTTAAAGCGTCTAAAAAACAAACCAAGCCCACTTTATATTTATTATCCATTGGTTTAAATCATTATCCTAATTTTACAGATCCCGCCTCCGTTAAATTAAATTCTGCAACAAGTGATGCACAACGCTTTGAAAAATTATTTAAAAATTACAGTCATTGTATTTTTGATAAAGTGGAATCAACTTTAATTACAGAGCAAGAGGTCACAGTTAAAAATATCCAAAAACAATTAAATTTATTGGTTCATAAAGTTAAAAAACAAGATGTTTTATTAGTCTTTTTAGCGGGGCATGGTTTTAATGTTGAAAATAAATTTTATTATTTAACCAGTCAATCATCAGAAAAAACCATTGCAACCACGTCTTTAGTTTGGGATACCTTTAGTCAATTTTTTGATCAAATTAAAGGGCGCAGTTTATTATTTATTGATGCTTGTCATTCAGGCAGTATTACGTCTGATAATTTAGTGGCAAATGATTTATTAGCCGCAAAATTATATTCTAAACACAAAGGCGGGGGAACTTTGGTTTTTTCAGCGGCAAAGGGGCGACAATTTGCGGGAGAAAATAAAAAAGGCGGGTATTTTTCTAATATGATTTATCAAGCCATTGCCCAAAAATCTAAATTAGTGGACCGAAATAAAAACAACACCATTGAATTAAAAGAATTAGTGGATTATGTTGAACAGGCTGTTTATAAAACCAGTTTATATGAACCACAAACACCTTGGTTATCTAATCGCGGAATTATGGGCGATTTTCCTATTGCTTGTCGAAAAGAATAACCCATGCGGGATACACCAACGTCCAACGTCCCTCGTTCCTGCGCTCCGCGTAGGAATGCATACTAAATTTGTCGTATTGTATGAATTTATTCAGTGTAATCAAGATCGTATGCATTCCCACGCGGAGCGTGGGAACGAGGGTGGTATAACCTCGAATAATCATTATCTATAAAACTGAACTTTTAACGCAAAATAAATTCAAATAGCTGAATTTATTTTAAACCTTAGAGGTTTGTTTTTTATAAATGACTGAATTTATTAATAACTTTCATTTTATTCGTCCTTTCTTTTTTCTTTTACTGATTCCTTTGGTCTGGCTTTTTTGGCAGAATCGGCGGCATAGTGGGCAAAGCAGCGATTGGCAAAAGGCGGTAGATCCTTTATTGCTGTCTTTTTTATTGAAAACATCCAATGAAACTCAAAAAGCGCCAATTTTACCTATTTTATTAAGTTTTTCGGGCTTATTGACGATTATCGCCTTGGCGGGACCTGTTTGGAAAAAAATAGAACAACCGATTTATAAACAATCTCAACCTTTAGTCATTGCTTTTGATTTATCACATTCAATGGACAGCGCAGATTTAAAACCCAGCCGCTTAACTCAAGCTAAACGTAAATTATTAGATTTATTAAAATTGCGTAAAGAAGGTCAAACCGCGTTATTAGTTTATGCGGCTCAACCTTTTGTTGTGGTGCCTTTAACCGAAGATAATAAAACCATTCAAAATTTAGTTAATACCTTAGAAACAAATATGATGCCCGCCCAAGGTAGCGACAGTATTGCGGCTCTAAAAAAAGCCTTTGATTTATTAAAACAAGCCAATCGCCCGCATGGACATATTTTATTTATTACCGATGGCATTAATAATCCCGATGCTTTTAGTCAACTAGCTAAACAAAATTCCTCAAAATATCCGCTCCATATTTTAGCCGTCGGAACCAAACAAGGCGCGCCCATTATTAGTAAAAATGGCGGTTATCTCAAAGATCGACGAGGACAAATTGTATTACCTAAATTAGATTCAGCCACATTACAAGACATTAGCCAAGCAGGCGGCGGACGTTATGCTCAATTGGTTTTAGGGGATCAAGATCTCGCTTATTTATTGGCGGGAATCACCCAATCTAAAGCCCTTAATTTATTAAGCGAGCAACAACAAGCTGCTTTATTTGCGGATCAATGGCGGGAAGACGGTATTTGGCTTATTTTCTTTATTATTCCCTTTGTTTTATTGGCTTTTCGACGCGGTGTTTTATTAATATTGCCATTTTTTATCTTACCCTTTAGCCCGCCTACTGATGCGTTTAACTGGCAAGATTTATGGTTAAATTCCGATCAACAAGCTTATCAACAATTACAACAAAAAAAATCCAAAGCAGCGGCAAAACAATTTAAAGATCCTGAATGGAAAGCCAGCGCCTCTTATCAAGCAGGTGATTATCAACAAACTTTAGATACTTTGGCAGACTTAAATAATCCAACCGCACTTTATAATAAAGGCAATGCCCTCGCCCGTTTAGGAAAATATAAAGAAGCCATTAACGCATATAAAGAGGTTTTAGCCCAAGATGCCAATTTTAGCGATGCCAGTGCCAATAAAAAAATATTAGAAGATTTATTAAAAAAACAAGAACAACAGAAAAAGAAACAACAAAATAAAGACTCAAAAGATCAAGATAAAAAAGACCAGAAAGACCAAAAGGATCAGAAAGATCAGAAGAATCAAAAAAATAAAGAGCAAAAGGATTCAGATAAAAAAGAATCTCAAGAAAAGTCAGAAAAACAAAAGCAAGCCGAGGCGGAACAAAAGAAAAAACAAGAAGCTGAGAAAAAAGCGCAAGAACAACAAAAAGCCGAGGAACAGAAAAAAGAAGAAGAAAAGAAAGAACAACAAAAAGAATTAGCAAAAAAGGCAGAAAAGCCTTTAACCGAAGAAGAAAAGCGCCTTAATAAAGTAACGGAACAATGGTTAAAACGTATTCCAGATGATCCCGCGCAATTATTACGGCAAAAATTTAAATATCAATATCAACGTCAATATCAAGGACAAAGCGAGCAAAATCCATGGTAACTAAACTATACAAGCAACTTTTCTATTTTTTCTTATTCAGTCTGAGTGTTAATTTCTTACAGGCCGCCAATATCCGCGCCAAAGTGGATGCTTTAACGGTGAATATGTCAGAGACCTTTACTTTAACATTAAGCGCAGATGAGCAACCTGATGAGCAACCTGATTTATCAGTCTTAAAAAAAGATTTTGAGGTTTTAGGGAGCAGTCAAAATTCCAGTTTTAGCAGTATTAACGGGGTTTCTTCTAATTCTATTAATTGGGAAATTACCTTATTAGCAAAACATGAAGGCGGGATTGCCATTCCGCCCATTGCCTTTGGTCAGGATAAAAGCCAAGCCTTATTAATTCAAGTAACGGCGGCAAAAATTCAAAATGATTTAATTTTGATTTTGGAAACGGCAACAAAAAAGGTTTATCAACAACAAGAGCTTTTAGTTACTTTACGTTATTTACATAATATTCAGTTAAGTAATGCCCAATTAACGGAACCAAGCACCAATGATCCCGATATTGAATCTACCTTATTACAACAAACAGAGTCCAAAGTCGTTACTTATAAAGGACATCAATATTATGAAGTGGATGTGGTTTATGCTCTAACCCCTTCTAAAGCAGGACAGTTAATTATTAAGCCTGTTAATTTACAAGGTTATGAAAAAAGTAAGCAGAGGCGGAGTTTTGGCGGATTTAGTGTGTTTAATTCCCGTGGTAAATTACGCCGAGTGGTTTCCAATAGCTTAAAAATAACGGTTGAAGCAAAACCCGCCAATGCGGCGGATCCTTGGTTGCCTGCTCGTAATTTGTCTTTATCTGAAAGTTGGAGTAATCAGCAATGGAAAGTGGGTGATTCAATCACGCGGACAATTATATTAATTGGCGATGGTTTAAATCAAAATCAATTACCTGAAATTAACATGCCTGCCAATGCCGCTTTTAAGTTATATCCTGATAAACCCCAACTTAAAACAACAAAATATAACAATGGTTTAACCAGCACTTTAAAACAACAATTTGCCGTTGTGCCATTACAGGCAGGCGAAATTACCTTGCCCGAAATTAAAATTAATTGGTGGAATACCGAAAAAAATCAAGCTGAAACCACCATATTAAAAGCCCGAACTGTTCAGGTAATCGCCAATCCTGATGCCATTTTAAATACACAACCACCGATTCAACAAGCCCCTTTAGCGCAAGATTTAAATAAAAATATTAATTTAGCCGTGGCAAAACCTGAAATTATAATTAAACAAGAACCGCGTTTTTATTTTTGGTTAATGATTTTATTTGCCCTGCTTTGGTTATTAACGTTATTATCTTGGTGGTTTAGTCGAACAAGGGTTAAAAAACCAACGAGTCCAAAAGAGATAAAACCAAAAGCCAGTTTAAAAGCATTAAAATCCGCTTGTTTAAGTCAACAACCCAATGATATTAAACAACAGTTATTAATTTGGGCAAAAGCGCGTTGGTCAGTGCCAAAACCAAATTCATTAACCGCGATTTCGGGTTTGGCAAAAGATAATGAATTAACCACGGAAATTAATTTGCTGGAGCAGGTTTTATATCATAATAAGGAAGATTATCAGAATGGGGAAACGTTGTTTAAGATTATTCAGCAGTTGCCAGAGGATCGGGAAGTGCAGCAGGCGGTGATGGAGATTCCGCCGTTGTATGGTTATAGCTAAATTGGGACGGTAGGGTCGGTGGAGTGAAACGGAACCGACCATCGAGCGTTATTTGGTCGGTTCCGCTAGCGCTCCACCGACCCTACAATTATGGGGATTTTTTGGATAATAGTCATAAATTTGGGATAGATTACTTCACCCGCCTTATCCGCTCCTAAAAATCTGAATAAATCTCTATTCAGTAGGTCATTCGCTCTCTGTTAATATTTGAATTAATCAACATGTAACTAGAGTCATGGTGGGGCGGTCACACTATCAAAGCTGTTAACTCCACCGTTTGCCATTAGTCTACTTAGCAATATTTTCTTAACCTTATAAAAAGGCATATAAAGGGTAATCTCAGTATCATCACCCCGATGCTTTATAGTAATGGCAGCGTTGCTATCTGCCTGAGACACCTCCCCATTGACATGGTAAAACTTATCGCCTACGCGTCTTCCTTCCAGAAGATCTGTGTTTGAATCCATTTGTGAGGTATACGCACAGTTTACCAATCGCAGACAAGAACCTCTCGCCTTTGTTACTGATTCGAGTGCGGATGCTAATGAACCTTTCGCCCATCCTGACATCCTTCGATTATATTGCTTCCATTTTCTTTTGGAACGGATTGGTTGACTTAAATCTTCCGCCCGTATTTCCTTAGCGATATCCACAATTTGATGGACTGCTTGAAAAGCAATATTTCGGATTTCTTTTTGTTGTTGTTGTTGTTGACGAAAATAGATCAATTTTTGTTGACCTAAATTAAACTTTTTAAGGTTTCTTATTTTCTTTTTAATTTGTTTTTTTCTTTGAGGATCACTTGTTTGTTCAAGCTTGATTTCTAATTTATTTAAAATACCATATAATTTATTTCTGGCTTTTCCTCGATTATTCACTTTTTCAGTATAGGTGGTTAATTTTTGACCCAAATTTTGACCATAAAAATTATTTTCTGAATCTGCAAATGCTTCCGTATATCCTTTATCAACCCCAACGATTAAATCACCACAAGGTTTATTATTTTTTTTATCAATAATGTAATGAACATGAACAACCCCATTTTTTAGTATAATACGCAAGGTTCCTTTTAGTGTTACTGAACTATTTAAGGGAATACAAAGCAGTTTACCCCGAGTGAATGACGGGATTTTTAACCAAGTATTGCCATTTTGACCTTTAAATTGAGAATAAACGCCCGCTTCAAGGATAATTTGATTATTAACGGTTGTTTTTCCATGTTTTTTATATTTTCTCATCATGCGACATAAATAAGGTTCCGAAACCCATCGATGATATTTTAATAATCCAAATAATCGTTTTCGTTCTTTTTCATTTGTTGACCGTTTCCATATTGCCTTGCGAACTTTTTCTTTTGCGGCTGCCTCGTATAATTTAATATCATCTAAAACATCTCTTAATGTTTCTTTCCATGCTTTGGCGGGTAAAGGTAAAAAATTTCTGGTTTTTACCCAATCATTCCGAATTTTTCTAAATTGTACAGAAACGCCATTGATTGAACCAAATCTTTGCCATACTTCTTTCCGAAGATAACTTAATAATTGGGCTTGTTTGGTTAATTCTGCGTATTTCCCTTGATTTAAATTAACTGAAACAACGATTCTGCATACTTTATTCATTATTTGGCTCTCGCGTTTTTCTTGGTTTAGCCATTGTTCTTTTTATGTTCTATTTTAATATTAGCAGTTAATGTTTAAAATGCAAGAAATTAATGTTGGATAGATTTGGAATGTGTAATATTTCTACCCATTTAGATAAATATATAATAATAAATAATTATGTAAATTAAAGATAAAATACTGGAATATCCTGTTGAATTTTCCTGATAAAAACGATAATATATAAGGCTATCAGATAATCTTTATTGATACCATATCATATAAAAGGAAATTAAGTAGTGACATACAATAACTATATAAATTTAGAGAAAGGTGAGCTAGATAAGTCTATTTATAGAATTATGCCTACCTACAGATTTTTTCAGTGTTTTAATGAAAAAAAGCTAGTTTTAGTAACACCTTCAAAATGGGACGATCCATTTGAGAACTACTTACTATCTGCAAAAATAAAAAACACCTCAGATGGTTCTTATGGAGATATGAGCGGAATTAGAGACAAAGTTTTTGGGCAATGTTGGACACAGCATCGAGAAACTGATGCTATGTGGAGAATCTATTCGGCAGATACAAATGGAGTTAAAGTAAGAACAACTCCTAGAAAATTGTTACAAGCTTTAAAAAAAAGCTTAGGTCCGTCGGCAGATATCACAGGATTTATAGGAAAAGTACAATATAAAACACAAAAAGAGCTAGTTTTTTCATTAGAAAATATAGAATTGTTTAATTCTAATGGCTCTGGGATTGCTGAATCTCTACTATATAAACGCAAAGAGTTTAGCCATGAAAAAGAAATTAGATTAATAAGTACAGAAGGTAACAATTTTATTTATTCATTTAATATTGATCCATATTCTCTTTTTGAAGAAGTGGTTTTTGATCCAAGGATGGATAAATATTTATACGAAGTTTATAGAAATGATTTAAAAACCAAGAAATTTACAGGACGTATAGCCAGATCAGCTCTTTATAAACCACCAAAAGAGCTGTTAATAAAAATTTAAGAAATGCATATAAAATATTTTTCTCGTTTCTACGTTCCGAGACTGTGAAAGAATATCACTCGCTCCCATCGCGCCAGCGGGGGAATGCATAAGGTGTATGGCGCTTCGCTTATACACCCTACACTTGCTAATTGATTTATATGTATTTTTCTTAACTTAATGGCAGTGACACAGAGTGTGGGAAAGAAAGAAATTATGTAATATGAATAATATATTATAGGGAATATTCGGCTTATTTTCTTTTTAAGTAATCCCTATTTTTTATATATTCTATTTAACTAATTTAATATTAGCACTCAAGATTAATATTGGATAGACAGAAAAGTGCCATATTTTTGCCTTTCAATAAGCAGCCTATTTTTTCTTGTCTTATATAAATCAGTATGTTAAGTTTGGATTTATTAGTTTTAATTAAATTAATTGGGTAATTGGATGTTATTAAGAAAAAAAAGAAAAGAAATCCAGAGACTTATTGATGCCTTTGAGAAAGAAGTAAATAAGTTTCATAATATAAAATTTAACTTGTATTACATTAAAAATAAAGAGTTAAATTGTAGGAGATTTGAACAACAACATCAGGTGGTAATGTTGTGGCAATATTATGGTTCATTAGACAATGATGGAATAAATGATTTTGGAGAAAACGCCGAAACAAGTAATCTTAAATGGGGGATAAGAGGGGCGGAAGTAACTTGCCTTGCTGTCTTAGAGGGAAAAGCTTGTCAGCTTTTCGTAAGAATGGCAACACAAGCAGGAAGTATTTTGAGTAAAAAAGAAAAAAATATTGTTAAATTTCAAGTTGTAAAAGAATTACATGAAAATACGCTTAAAAAGAGCAATAATATAAAAGTCGCAAGTATTACAAAAGATAGTAATTTATCTATTTGGTTGAATTACCTACTTTATCGTATTTCAAAAAATAATCCTGATATAGATAAGTACACAAAAATTGAGCCAGATGTTTTTTCTTTATCATTATTAACTTTAGAAGAGTTACTTCAAGAGCCAAAAATTAAAAAAGTAGATAAGTCTTTTCGGAAAATTAATGACATAAATTTTAAAGTCGCACTCTCATTTCCAGGGGAAAAGAGGGTTTTTGTGTCAAAGGTTGCCAAATATTTACGGAAAAAATTAAATCCTGATGAGTTATTCTATGATTTCGACTATCAATCACAATTAGCAAGACCTAATTTAGATTTATTATTACAAAAATTATATAGCGAACAATCTGATCTTATCGTGGTATTTCTATGTAGTGAGTATAACCAAAAAGAGTGGTGTGGGTTAGAATGGAGAGTAGTTAAAGATATTATTAAGAATAAAAATTTTGAAAAGATCATGCTTATTCGTTTTGATAATTCAGATATAGAGAGCTTGTTTTCTACAGATGGTTACATAGATGCAAATAATTTTTCTGAAAAAGAAATTTCCAAACTTATTTTAGAGAGAGTGCATCTTAATAAGTAAGTTTTTGTTGAATAGCTACCTGAGCATAGGGAAGTGCGACAGGCGGTGATGGAGATTCCGCCTTTGTATTAAACGATTATAAGGGTTTTATAATGTATTTTGCTTGATCTGCTATTGGGATAGGTCCAACAATTCGACAGAAAAAAGGACTACTATCACTTTTATTTTCTAATGCTGAAAATCCTAAACTTTCAATGGTTCCAACAAAAATAACTTCACTTGGAGGCGTAAAAGAAGGTCCTAAAACATAAACCCCATGTCCAGAATTAACACCAAGATAATTAATACCTTGATTATCTGGAAGATGATATTCACGATATTGCCATTCAGAGGGAGCTTGTTCACTACTAAATAAGGTCTGATTATGAACAAAAGGGGGACCTGCATTATCTACAGGAAAAAATGGGATAGCAAATGTAACTTCTGCCCAATCAAATAAATCATTGACTGCGGGATCTACTGTTTCTGCTTGTATTCTTATTGATAAAAAAATAAAGCTGATAATTAATAATTTAAATATTTTTTTCATTTTAATAAGGTCTCTTTTTTAAATACAACCAATAATGGATTGTCCAACAGGTAAATTAAGGAAATTAAGATCACCTAAATCAATCACACCCCCTACCGCTATATTATTTAATTTATTATCAGGTACATGATAATAACGAGTTTGGTTGCCTTTAATAACACCCAGATTATTTAAATTATCATTAAGCTCAAGATCCGTGGTTTCTTTTAATTGAGCAATCCGAACAATAAAAGAAAAATTTCCACTTGCATCTAGAATTTCTTCAATATCAGTTCCTGAATAATGTAGAATAAGATCATTACCAAAACCCGTATTTGCAAAGTTTGTAATACGTCCTTTGATTAATACGCCGTCTATGCCAGTGGGGACTTCGGGGAAGTATTTTTTTAGACGTGGGCAGTCAAATATAGTAGTATCAGTATTTCCTGAAAAACAATCATCATAGCCAGAATTAATATTTGGTTTAATAGCCCAAGTTTCAGGGTTACGAATAAAAGGAGGGAATTTGGAATCACTAGGATTTCCAATACCCACAGGTGTAAAAAGGCTAAAGGCATTAATCCAAAAACCACTAAAAGCAAAAACAGCCGTATCTTCAGAAGTTAGATTTATTTCAATAAGTTCAAACTGATTTGAATACCACGTCACACTGGTATCCGTATTACCAACAATTTCAGTATTATTGATTACCTTATACCAACCATAACTAGGAAATAAAGCATGTGAACCTTTTGCGGCATAAGCAACTAAATGATTTCCTTGTTTATGAATATTATCCCAATTGAGTTTTATTTTGCCTTTGTTAATAGTGCTTATTTTATTTTGTTCTATTTTTTCACAATTTATAAAATCATCATTTTTACAACCAAAAAAATCAATTGGAAATCCAGCAAGATGTGAACCATAAGTAACAGACAAAGGTTTTCTTGTTTTATCTAAAGTAATAATTAAGCTTTCACGATCTAATGAATGTGCTCCATCGGGAAGAGGAACATTTAAACTTGTCCCATTTTTGGGGTCAAAAGCATAAATATAGTAATAACTTAAATAAATAAATTTATCTGTTTCTATTACATCAAAATAAACAACGGGTTTATCTGTATTTTTACTTATAATTGCTTTAAAAATATCCTGATCCATCGTTAGTAAAAAATCAGAGTTTCCTTGATCAGTTAGAAATTTTTTAATATCAACAGATCCTGTTACTCCAAAAAATATTTTTTTTAAACCTGTATAAGTTTTTGCTCCAAAAGCAGGTTTAATTGTAATTGTTGATTGCTCTCCTGCTTTAACAAAAATATCATTGATATTTCGAGGTAAATATTCTTCATTTTGTGAAACTTGATCAAAAGTTTTATTTTTACCAAAAACAATAATAGGAACATATTTTTTTGCTAAACTAAAATAATTAGCAGGTTTTAGATAAGGGACATAAACAATTTGTTTCCAATGTATATCTCCATTGCCATCATCTATACCATCTTCATTATCGTCCTTAAAAACTTTAAGTTTAATTTGATAATGCCCTGATCCTGTAATTGAAAAATGTTCTAAATCAATCCTTTCGACCTGTTCTTTTTTTATAGGAGTTGTTCCCGCAGATAATGTAACAACATCATTAAAAAGTTGTTTTATAGGGCGTCCTTCATCATCATATTTTACCATTTTAAAAAAAATAATATGATATTGTGATAAATCAAAACTTGTTTTAATGGTGACTTTTTTTGTTATCTTTTCTTTTTCTTCTCCATTAACGATAACTTTAATCTTAGCATCCTCTATTTTTTCAATTGTAAAAAAACAACTATTATCCAATGTTGTCCCGTTACAATCTGCTTTTAAATATGTTGCATAAAAGAAAAGTAAAATAGTAAGGTTAAATATTAGGTTATTTTTCATTTATCACTCCGAATTAGGGCAAAGAAAATTTGATTGTTTTCTGGTAATACATTTAATTCTGCTATTTTTATATCTTGATGATTTGAAAAAGTGGTCCACTCTGTTTCAGAATCTCGCAAAACTAAAACTCGATAAGGATTTTCTATATATTTAACTTCAATATTAAGTTTTTTAGGCAAGGGTAAACTATATTTTGCATTAAGACTCATTGCATAGTTGCTATTGACTGTAAAATCTTTAACAAAATCAAATTCAATAAAATTTTGAGTGATTGAAGGGAAGGTATTTAAGTTTTTATTTGTTGGATTTTTATTTTCACTAATAGTAACAATGTCACTAAATCCTTTGTTATCTGGTATTGATTCATAATATCTATCAATAAATAGGGTAATTTCATTATTCTTTGCATCTTTAAAAGAAACCCCTTTATTATAAATAATAATATTAGGTAATTTACTAACATCCAAAGGTTCTGAACGCGCATATTGGAAACTAAAAGTATCTATACTTGTTTTTATTTCACCTTTTTTTAACTCACCAAAAAAAATAAACGGATCAGTGATTTTTACATCAAAATTGATATTTGTATCTGGCGGAAATAATAAGATTAAATTTTTTAATTTGGTTGTGTTTTTATTTGTAATTTTGACTTGATAAGTATATTCAAAAAGAGTTTGTGTTATTCTAGTTTTATTGATTAGTTTAAAATTAATACTTTCTAAATCAATAAAATCAGCAAAAGCCCCCTGCATCATCAATAAAAAAAGACATAAACTATAAAATATTTGTTTCATTTTTAACCTCGAGAAAATTTTCTAAAATGGATTATAACAATGTAAAATAACATCCATGCCAGCATAA